>R21__coassemble_625_pt1 | contig 28176 bp, 25 predicted proteins | sample R21__metabat2_high_PE_066 | metagenome-assembled genome bin R21
AGCCTTCCCGTAAAGAATTGATAATCTTGACAATATTCTCGTTTAGTGATATATTAGTCGGGAAAGCTGAGACGGAGACCGAACGCTTTATTCTGCGCCAAAGAGAGATGCCGTGTGGTGAGAGGCATTGCGGGGAACTGCGGGAGACCGCTCCTGAGCCGTCAGATGAAAATGCAGTGAAAAACTTTTCGGTTTAAGCTGTATAAGTCTGACCGATATCTGCCGCGTTAAGGCGCTTGAGTTAAAATTCAGGGTGGAACCGTGCGAATTTTGTCTATCCGCACCCTTGGGCTGAGTCCGGGGGTGCTTTTATTTTTGCCCGAAACAAAAGCTTTACTCCAAAATAATCTGAAAGGAAATAAATAAATGAAGATCATTTACAATGACGGTCATGTTGCTGACTGTCCGAAAGAAGAAGAACTCCATGTAATGCGCCATACTGCCGCCCATGTAATGGCTCAGGCTGTCAAGAGACTCTATCCTGAGGCCGACTTCGGCTACGGTCCCGCTACCGAGAGAGGCTTCTACTATGATATCGACCTCGGCGATAAGAAGCTCACAGATGACGATCTCCTCGCTATCGAGAAGGAGATGAAGAAGATAGTCAAGGAGAACCTCCCGATAAAGCCGTTCATCCTTGACCGTCCTGAGGCCATAAAGCTCATGGAGGAGAGAAAAGAGAAGTATAAGGTCGAGCATATCGGCGACCTCGCAGAGAATGCTGTCATCAGCTTCTATCAGCAGGGCGAGTATATCGATATGTGCGTTGGACCTCACCTCACATATACAAAGGCGCTCAAGGCCTTCAAGCTCACACAGCAGAGCGGAGCATACTGGAAGAATGACGCCAATAATAAGATGCTCACAAGAATCAACGGCGTAGCTTTCGCATCCCAGCAGGAGCTTGAGGAATACGAGAAGCAGATGGAAGAGGCAAAGGCCCGTGACCACAGAAAGATTGGCAAGGAAATGTCACTCTTCATGACAGATGATCTCGTGGGCCGCGGACTTCCGATGTTCCTTCCAAACGGCTATACAGTGTGGCAGGAGCTCGAGGAGTACATCAAGGATAAGGAGCGCAGGCTCGGATATCAGCATGTCATGACTCCGTGTGTTGGTACAGTAAACCTCTATAAGACTTCAGGTCACTGGGATCACTACAAAGAGAATATGTTCCCGGCCATGGAGGTTGAGGGAGAGAGCTTCGTCCTCCGCCCGATGAACTGCCCGCATCACATGATGATTTACGCAAATAAGCCCCGTTCATACAGAGAGCTCCCGATAAGAATCGGCGAGATTGCCCACGATTTCCGCTTTGAGTCCTCAGGAACCCTCAAGGGAATCGAGAGAGGCCGTCACTTCTGCCAGAACGATGCTCACCTCTTCGTCACACCTGATCAGATAAAGAGCGAAGTAAGCGCAGTCTGCGATCTTATCTTCGATGTATATAAGGACTTCAATATCACAGACTACCGCTGTGTTCTCTCACTGCGTGACCCTGACGATAAGGTTAAGTATCATCAGGACGATGAGATGTGGGATAAGGCAGAGAGCGCCCTCAGAGAGGTCTTGAGAGAGCTTGGCATCAACTTCACAGAGGAGATCGGCGAGGCCGCATTCTACGGACCTAAGCTCGATGTCAATGTAAAGCCTGCCGTAGGCGCAGAGTATACACTCTCAACCTGCCAGCTTGACTTCTGTCTCCCTGCAAAGTTTGACCTCAAGTACAGAGATGCCGACGGCACAGAGAAGACACCTGTCGTTCTCCACAGAGCTATTCTCGGCAGCCTTGACAGATTCATGGCATACCTCATCGAGGAGACAAAGGGCAAGTTCCCTGTATGGCTTGCTCCTATGCAGGTCAAGGTCCTTCCTGTTTCCGAGAAGACTCTCGACTTCTCACAGAAGGTCTATGATGCTCTCACAGATGTAGGTATCAGAGCCGTTCTCGATGACAGAAACGAGAAGATAGGCTACAAGATAAGAGAAGCCCAGCAGGTCGACCGTGTTCCGTATATGCTCATCCTCGGAGCAAAGGAATCGGAGTCCGGCAATATCTCAGTCAGAAACCGTGACACAGGCGAGACCACAGAGATGACACTTCAGGAGTTCATCGATAAGGTCTGCGATGAGATAACAACAAGAAAATACTGATAAAGTAAAGGGCCGTCACTTTTCTGAGTGGCGGCCCGGTTTCATTTTGCAATTTTCTGTTGTTAAGAAGCGATTTTTTTAGTATACTGTTTATTGGAGATATGTAAATCAGTGTGTCTGCTCTCTGTCGCCCATGCAGGCTGACAGCCGGCAGAAATGCTGAAGCTTAAAGAATAAAACTCAGTTACCCGGAGGCCCGAAATATGCTCATAAGAAATGCGACAATGGAAGATATAGAGAAGCTCGCAGAGGTTGAAGCGGAGTGCTTCCCTCAGGCCGAAGCCGCTTCAGCGGAGGAGATAGCCGAAAGGGTCAGAGCATATCCCAATCACTTCTGGCTGCTTTTTGACGGTGAAAAGCTCGTGAGCTTCGTGGATGGCTTCTGTACAGATGAAGCTGACCTTACCGATGCGATGTACGCAGATGCTTCAATGCATGATGAGAGCGGAGCCTGGCAGATGATATTCGGAGTAAATACCGTTCCCTCCTACAGACGGCAGGGTTCAGCAGGCATGCTCCTGAAAGCAGCGATAGAGGATGCCGAAAAGTCCGGCAGAAAAGGCCTCGTCCTCACCTGCAAGGATAGGCTTGTGCATTACTACGCAAAGTTCGGCTTTGTCAGGGAGGGTCTCTCAGAGTCCACCCACGGCGGCGCAGTCTGGTATCAGATGAGGCTCAAATTTGAGCCGAAGGATTTGAAAAATGCAGAATAATCAGAAGGTAAATTATCAGAAGGAGCTTGATAAGCTCATCTCCTCTCTCGGCGGTGAAAAGCCGAAGCTCATGCTTCACGGCTGCTGCGCACCCTGCAGCTCCTACTGCCTTGAGTATCTCTCAAGGTATTTCGATATAACCCTCCTGTACTATAATCCGAACATCTCATCACCGGAGGAGTATGAGAAGCGTGAAAATGAGGTTAAGCGGCTCATCTCGCTTCTGCCGGCGGAAAACCCGATAAGCTTTCTCTCGCTCGGTCATCGTCCCGGAGACTTTGAAGAGATTGCGAAGGGACTTGAGAATGTTCCCGAGGGCGGGGAGAGATGCTTCAGGTGCTATGAACTGCGAATGCGAAAGGCTGCCGAGCTTGCCCTTGAAAGAGGCTGTGACTATTTCACAACTACCCTCTCGATAAGTCCGCTGAAGAATTCTCAGAAGATAAATGAGATAGGGCAGAGAATAGCCGCAGAGACAGGAGTCAGTCACCTTCCCTCGGATTTCAAGAAAAAAGAGGGCTATAAGCGTTCCATAGAGCTGTCTGCAGAGTATGGACTCTATCGGCAGAACTACTGCGGATGTAAATATTCGATGAGAAAAAACACAGAAGATTCAATAGAAGAAAAATAAAACTTTATAAGTCAGGAGAAGAATTATGAACTACAAACCGGTAATACCACAGGATGTCACATTTATTCCGGGCATGAAGACAATAATGGCAGATTCATCCGACAGCTATAATGTCACCTATACAAAGGACATTGTCTACTGCTCACGCCCCGAGGAGGACCTCACAATACAGCTTCTCACCCGTGAGGGACCCGATATGGCCACAGGAAACTATCCCGGAAAATATCCGCTCGTCATCTATGTTCAGGGCTCCGCATGGATGGAGCAGAATACATACGCAAGAGTCCCTATGTTTGCCGACCTTGTCAGAGCAGGCTATACCGTCGCATCCGTGAAATACAGAGCCTCCACCAAGGCAAAGTGGCCGGCATTCCTTCAGGATGTCAAGTCAGCGATAAGATTCATGAGGGCAAATGCTGAGAAATACGGCATAGACCCCGAGAGAATAGCTGTCTGGGGAGATTCCTCAGGCGGAAATACCGCCCTGCTTGTCGGTACAACAGCCGATATGCCCGAGTTCAGGACCGAGGATAATAAGGAGTATTCCGATGCAGTAAAAGCCGTTGTGGATTTCTACGGCCCGACAGATGCAGCAAAAATCAATGACGGCCCGAGAAACCCTGTATTCACCGCAGATAAGGACAGAATACCAGAGGATATTCTCTTCGGCGGCTGCGTCATAGATCACCCGGAGATAAGCGCTCCCGGAAATCCAATAAACTATGTAAGCCCGGAGAAGCCTCTCCCACCGATACTCATGGCTCACGGCGACTGGGATGAGATGGTTCCCTTCAACCAGAGCGTCATAATGTATCAGAAGCTGCTTGAGTGCCGCAAGGTGGTCGAGTTCTATAAGGTTGTAGGAGCAGGACACGGAATTCACCTCTGGAATAAAGAGATGATAGAAAAGACGATAAATTTCCTTGATGCCTATATGAAGTAAGAGGTAAAGATAATGAGCATGTACAGAGTGACTTACGGTGAGATGCATATCGCAAAGGAGAAGGCAAGGATGTGCTATGCCTTCCTTAATATGCCCATGCTCTTCAATACCGAGGTACAGATAATATCCAAAACAGCTCAGGCCAGGCTCATGCCGGGAAGGATGGAGTCTGAGAATATGTATGCCGCGGAGTATACAGCCGAGAATATCCCTTCCTTTGCTGATTTCTGGAATATCTACCGCAAGAACCGTGTAGGCGTCATGTGCCTTGCCTCGTTTGATGAGGAGGGGAAGGAGAGAGTCGGCATGACCTTCATGCCCGAGACATACGATATTAACCTTGCACCCGAGTCACAGATAGTCATCACAACATATTCTCCCGAGTCAGACGCAAAGATGGACCTTTTCCTCGCAAGCCTCTATCATCAGTATGATGAGACAGCCATCTGATTTGGAAAAGACCTGCTGAAAGCATCCGTTTGTATCAACAGATAAGTAAACCGGACATCAGGCTCATCGTTGATACTGCCGGCATGTTAAGCTGAGCGGGAATCAGAAATTTATCCAAAGCTTCAGCTGCAGATTAAATTCCAAAATGCAGCCGGAGTTAAGTCCCGGAATTTGCTATAGATTCAATTCTAACTAAAATTTCCGAAATACATACAAAAAGCTCCGTGTGCGGACCCGTTTGAGAGTCCCGACCGCACGGAGCTTTGATTTTATGTTTTCAGAGTGGATTTACAGCATGTCAGATGTCTATATCATCGCTGTCATCATCAACCGTGTCATCTACTGTGTCACTGACACTCTCATCGGCATTGTCGTCTACATCTTCTTCGTCTTCCTCAGCATCCTCGGCCGCTATGGCATCATCGGAGTTGAGCACCTCAAGGGTCACGCTTCCGCATACGCCTGTTTCTGTAAGACCGTTTGCCTTCTGGAAGGCCTTCAGAGAGTTCTGGGTTGTCTCTCCGAAGTATCCGTCAAATTCTACTGTCAGGTATCCAAGCTCGAAGAGCCTTGCCTGCATAGCGTAGACCTCGTCACTCGTCTCACCGAGGAAAAGAGCATCCTCCTCGTCAGCCTCAGCCGAGTTGTCGAGTGCGGCGGCCCTTGCTGCTTCATCCTCTGCAGCCTTCTCCTCAGCCTCAACCTCCTCACGGTTTACCTCAGGCTGTACCTGGGCAGTTGTGTCAGAGAGCAGTGAGGGGTAAGCGCAGCCTGCCATTGTGGTGGCTGTTGTTATCACAGTCCTTCCCTGACGGACCATGGCGCTTCTCTCTATCTCGTAAACATTTCCGTTTTTGATGGCGGAGAGATCCTTGAAGTTTTCGTCCTCAAGAAGTATTGATTTCAGTCCTGTCGGGCAGAATATTATGTCAGGGTCAGCTATCTGAAGGCTCTCTATCGTGTATGTTCCGTCGCTTGCGCCCTTGAAGGCGTTTGTGAGTCCCGCATAGTCCATAAGTACAGATATGAAGTTCTCACCGGTAATACAGGTGCTGTCTGAGTCATAGAGGTAGCAGGCCGTTACTATCTTGTTGTTCTCTGTTTCGGGTATTATGCGGGAGAGATCGTCAAGGGAAGTGAATATGTTCTGAGCCACTATGAGTCCGCTGCTGTAGCCGCTTGATGCGCCGCCGAATATTGAGCCGAGCTGTGTGTAGAGCCTCTCATAATCCTGGCGGTTTGTCGCAGCAGCAATCTCAACATAGGTTATGGATGCGTCAGAGAGCTTCTGCTTGTTTTCATCATTCAGCGAGTTTGCGATTACAAGATCAGGTGAGGCCGCGATGACCGCCTCGATGTCGCCTGAGGCAATCTTTGTCAGCGAAGTGAACTCCTCCTGAGTGCAGTCCTCAGTGACTGCGGCAAGCTGTGTCTCGCATCCGAGAGCAAGTACACAGTCTGCAAGTCCCTCGCCCAGTACAACTACCCTTGAAGGCTTTGATGAGATGGTCACCTCATTTACCGTGACAGGGTAATTCTGAACATCAGCCGCACCGGTCTCGTCTATGTTTACCGCCTCACGGCAGGCCGAGAAACTCATGCAGCAGATAACCGCAGTGAGCACTATGGCAAGTATCCTTAAAACTTTTGCGCTTTTCATAAATACAATTACAGTCCTTTCTATATCAGACATCGGACATTGGGGGTTCCTCAGCAGAGAGATCCGGCAGCTTCATCATCATGAAACCGCAAATCTGGAAAGCTCTGCGACAGAAAATCCCGCAGACCGATTTTGTCGGCACACAAAAATATATCATATTCTATAATGAAACATATTGAGGGTCAAGCAAAAGGATTTTTTCTTGACAATTGCATTCATAAAATATAAAATACTGTGGTATGTGGAGCATTACTCAAGAGGTCGAAGAGGTCGCACTCGAAATGCGATAGGACGTGCAAGCGTCGCCAGAGTTCAAATCTCTGATGCTCCGCCAGTTAAACTGTCAGCAGATCTGCCGGCAGTTTTTCCTTTTTTTATGGCATTTTAAAGCATTTTAGCCACCTGAGCAGTTGCAGATTTCCTGTAATGGTTGTAAAATATCATTACCTGAATTAATGAAACGAGAGGAAATAAATATATGCAGAGCAGTGTGACATTTGACAAAAACGGAACACATATCGACTGGACCCTTGACGGCGTGACCGCAAATCAGCTTGACTGGTTCTGGAGCAATATGGATAAGTGCGATTACCTCTGGCATCCGAATCAGCATAACGGCTTCGAGTGGTTCATATCCCCTCAGCAGATGCATGGCATGGAGGGCACAATACATATAGCTCCGCAGACCTGGGGCAACGGAATACCCATGAAGATATACATCCGCGCTGAGAAGCTCGAGGATGTCCCCGAAAAGGTCAGGCAGTACCTGAAGTATGACCATGCGATAATCGTTGCCGGCATAAGCCTCACAGGAGAAAATGTCCATGCCGATGACCCTGCTCTCGGCTACAGACTCCACCAGTGGCAGAATACAGATGCCGGAGTTGTCGGAATGTCCTCAGCAATAGAGATGACAGAGAATGACGCCGGTGACGGTAAAATCTGGGCCGACCACGCAAGCGAGGAGGTCGGCAACTGGGAGGTTTTCCTGCCGACTCTGTGGAAGCTCTACAGAGTTATAACCAGAGAGGATATCAGCCCCTGCTATCCGCTGAAGCTTGAGGGAAAAGGAACAGAAGCAAAATACATAAGATAAGAAAGAAGCTGAGATTATGATAATACTCAAAGAGTACAGAGGCCACATAAGAAACTGGGAGAAGCTCTGCCCTGAGCTTGATATCCCGATGAATCTCACAAGGGAAGAGAGGGAGGAAAAAATCCTCATCAAAGCCTACGAGAAGTGGGGAGCAGATATGGCATCCCATATGCACGGCATGTTTGCCTTTGCCCTGTGGGATAGTGAAAAGGAGGAGCTTTTCTGCCTGAGAGACCAGTTCGGAACCAAGCCGTTCTACTATTACCTCACAGAAGACGGTGAGCTGCTCTACGGCACAATGATACGCGATATAATGGCAAAGCCGGGCTTCAGGAAAGAGCTCAACCGTGATATGCTGCAGATATACTTAAGCCTTACCTATGTCGGCGGCGAGGATACATTCTTCAGGGGTGTGAAGAAGCTCATGCCCGGACACTATATGTATTTCAAGGGCGGCGAGCTTAAAATTACCCGTTACTGGAAGCCGGAGTTCCATCCCGATGAGAGCAAGAGCCTTGATGAGTGGGCAGACGAGATTCATTCAACCCTCCTCGATATAATGAAGGAGGTCAAGACCCCTGACGAGACTGCTGAGTCGTTCCTCTCCGGCGGAGTTGACTCTTCATATGTTTTCGCCGTGTCAGATGCGAAGATGAGCGACTCCTGCGGCTATGAGGAGGCAAGGTTTGATGAGTCGCCCCTTGCCGCAGAGACAGCGAAGATACTCGGCAGAGAAAATTCACGCTGCCTCATAACCCCCGAGATGTTCTTCTCCGAGGTCCCCTATGTCATGTACAATATGGAGCAGCCTCTCGGCGATGCTTCAGCCATAGTCTTTACCATCGGCTGTAAGGCAGCAGCTGAGCACACAAAGCTCTGCTATTCCGGCGAGGGCAGTGATGAGCTTTTCGGCGGCTACAATATGTACCGCAATGCAGAGCGCTACGGCGATAACCTCAGAAACTTCTATGTCGGCAATACCAACATAATGAAGGAGGACGAGAAGAAGCAGATACTCAGGGAGTATAACGAGGATGTCCTGCCGATAAACCTTGTCAAATCAATCTACGATGAGAACGAAGGCATTGACCCGCTCTCAAAGATGAGCGATGTTGATATCCGTATCTGGCTTGAGGGAGATATCTACTTAAATGTCGATAAGATGAGCACAGCCGCAGGCCTTGAGATACGCATGCCACTCACAGATACAAGAATATTTGACATAGCATCAAGACTTCCGTCAAAATATAAGGTGAATGAGACCCAGAATAAGGTAGCCTTCAGAACAGCCGCTGCAAAGGTTCTCCCCGATGAGGTGGCCTTCCGCAAGAAGCTCGGCTTCATAGTGCCTATCCGTATATGGATGGCTGATGACCGCTACAATGCCGATGTCAGAGCTAAGTTCGCTTCCGATACAGCTGATAAATTCTTCAAAAGGGAAGAGATACAGAAAATATTCGATGCCTATGTCGGCGGCGACTCCGACCTCTGGCGCAAGGTCTGGACCATCTATACCTTCCTTGTCTGGTACGAGCAGTATTTCGGCTGATAATTTCCTGTGTATAATGCCGCTGCTTCAGCGATTAAGCCTGCAGCTGTGAAATTCCATGGCCGGATAATTCAGAGTATAAAAACAGAGGCAGTGTTCTGCGTAATTTCAGAGTCTGACAATCTGCACAAATAAGCATCTTAAAATTTGTGAACAATCAACACTTGACTATCCGGTAACTGTATAGTTTATATTATCTCCAACAGGAAAACAAAGCCCTGAAATATAAACTTACGGAGGATATTGCAATGCTGAGAAAGATATTCGGAAAAAAGACCTATTACCCATACAAAGAGCACAACAGATATGTTGAGACACTCTACAGTGCAGGCGGAATCGGCACTGTGATATATGTAAAGTTTTGACATTCAGAATATTCTGAGTATCAAAACCAAAAACCGAATAACAGATAAAAAGAAAGCACCCCGCATTTGAGGTGCTTTTTTCATTTCAGAAAAGTTCAGTTCAGGGGATGTGCAGCAATGTAGTCATAGTCCGAGCTTACCGAAGCTATGCCGTTTGTGAAGCAGTCAGGGAGCTCAGATGGCTGAATATATCCGTCAGAAGCCGCATATTCCGCAGTCTCTTCCAGCTCTGCAGTCGTGTAGTAGGAGTCCTGACTGTCGCTTCCGGGTATTATCAGCACCTTGTAGTCTGATGCTTTGGCCACAGCCGTGAGCCAGACCTGTTTGCCTGAACTTAAACTGCAGTTCATGTCGGTAAAGCCATAGGAGGCGAGTATCCTCACGAGCTTTTCGGCAAGCTCATCAATGGTGAAGTCGGGCGCATACATGTGCTTTATGTCGATTTGCGGCCAGATGTGGTAGGCCCTGCAGATTCCGAGATAGTCCTCAAGGGAGCAGATTTTAAGCTCGTCATCCGTGAAGCTTTCGGTCGAAATAAGTGCCTGTTTTTCCCTCAGATAATCCGCATCATATCTGAAGCCTGAGAGAATTATCTCCTTTTCATAGTTCCATAAATAGGAGCCGTTTTTGCTCGTCAGAAGCGAAACTGCCGTGCTCAGGCTTCCGTTGTGATAGCAGACAAATTCCCCGTCAGAGGTTGCCTGAATGTCACACTCTATCGAGTAGGCGCCCGCCTGTGCGGCCTTTGTGTATGCAAGCGCGGTGTTTTCGGGGTAGAGGGTCGAGAGACCTCTGTGAGCCATCCACCTCTTTGCGGTTATGGTGAATTTCTTCGTGTAATTTCCTGTTTTCGCAATTACCCAGTTGGTGGAGGTCTTATCCTTGTAAATGTTGCAGTTTACAGCCGAGTAAACAGAGCCTTCGAGCTTTCCGAAGCTGAGCTTCCCTTGACACCCACATCATAGATCTCATAGGTCACATCATTTATGCTGTCACCGGGCTTCAGGCTGATGTAAGCGCTCAGATCGACCGAGTTCGAAACTCCTGCGTTGTTTGCGTATATGCTCAGCTTCTGAGTCTCGCCGCTGGGGTAGACAGTCAGCTTTATCGTCCACTTCTTTCCGCTGAAGCTCGATGTTCCCGTCAAGGTGGCAGTACCTGCCTTCAGACCGATTATGTTGCAGGTGCCGATGTGCTTGTTCCTGTACTGGCTTTTTATCTCTATTACAGAGGTGTCCGATGATTTCCAATTTATGCTGTCATATATGGAAACGGATTTTACTGTTATTGTTTCCTTTTCATTCACATAAAGATTTTTGTCAGGAACCTTTAGTGTCTGGGCGGCAGCCGTAATCTTAATATATTTCACCGATTTTCCGCAGCTTACCTTTATCTTTGCGGTTCCGCTGCCCTTTACCGTGATTACGCCCTTTTTGCTCACCGTGCAGACCTTCTTGTCAGTAGATGAGAAGCTCACCTTTTTGCTGCCTGTGTGGGTCACCGTCAGAGTGTATTTTTCCCCGATATAAGCGCTCACTGAGGAGGTCTTTTTTGCTCCCGACTGATTGCTCTTTACCGTGACTCCGATTCCTTTTACCGTAACGGATGCATAGAGTGTCTTTGAGCCGCTGACGGCCTTTATCTTCGCGGTTCCTCCGGGAGAAAGCAGAGTCACCTTCCCGCCGGCGCTCACCGTGCAGACGGACTTGTTTGTCGATGAATATTTCACACTCCCGGCGCCCGATGCCTTCAGTGTGTATGTGCTGCCGGCATAACCGCTTATGCTTGTTTTGTTCAGCCTGAAAGCCGCCGCATCGGTCTTTGCTCCTGCCGCCCCAAAGCAGACAAGCAGAAGCATCATAAGGAAAAATATGCCCGCAAATGTCCTTTTGTGCGCAAGAATGTCATTTCTTTTCATTTTCTCACCACTAAATTCTCACAAGTATATATGCTTCTCTGTTTTTACATCAGATAAGTACGCAGAGAGTCCGGCCGTATCCACTGAACAGATGGCAGAAGCCTGCCTTATCTGCTCAAGGGCTCTTTGCCGGAGTCAGCCGCTGAGCCTGCCAGAAAGTCTGCCGCCCGGCTTACCGGAAAGTTCATGCAGACCTTCTCAGAAAACAGCAGCCAAAGTCTGTGTGTGGCCTGTGTCATGCTTTCCAATAGTGTACCACAGAATGATAAAAAAATCACCCATCCACTCATATTTTTCACGGCAATAAACTCCAAACTCACCAAAAAAAGAGTCCCCGGGAGCCGAAGCTGCCGGAGACCGGGTAAGTCTGAAAAATAATCGGAAAGATCAGAAGAATACTCCTGTTATCCATATCTCAAGGCCGATTCCGATTAGTATCACACCGCCGAGAATGGAGGCCTTGCCCGAGAGCCTTGTGCCTACGGTCTTGCCGATGAGCAGTCCGCCCATGCAGATGAAGAAGGTGACCACAGCAATTATCATGCTTGCCGTAAAAGCCATCAGAGCGTCATACTCGGCTATCGTGAAGCCGACAGACAATGCGTCTATGCTTGTTGCTATTCCCTGAACTATGAGCGTGCCGAAAGCCAGCTTCTTTATCTCACCGTCACCTTCGCCGTCACCCTTGATTCCCTCTATCAGCATCTTGCCGCCGATGTAAAGAAGCAGTATGAGCGCAATCCACGGTATGAATTTTTCAAATGCGCTGAAATATTCCACTACCGTGTGAACGCATATCCAGCCGATCATCGGCATCGCGAACTGAAAGAAGCCGTATACTCCGGCAATCCCGCTCATCCTGCCGAGCTTCATGTCAGGCTCGTTGAGTCCGTTTGCCATCGAAACCGAGAAAGCATCCATCGCAAGGCCCACGCCAAGCAGAATGCTGTTCATAAAGAAAACAAAGCTCCACTCCATAATTTTTCTCCAATCATACACACAAAAAATAAACCCGGCGCCGTCTGCACCGGGTGTCATTTTCACAAATTAAGACCCGGGTGCGCCGAAAAGCGCCCTGAGTCTCGCAAATTAAAGCAAGCCAGGCCTATCGCCAGTATGTTGACTTGCTGCGAGTACATCCGAAAGCCGATAACCCTGAACAGATTTCCGCCGGAAGCTTTCAGCTTCAACTGAAAGCCTTGTCCGAAAATGTCTGCAAAAAGGATATTACCGTCAAAATCCGTACTTCGCTTGCTACTCCCTCAAGAAGTAACGAAATATTAACATGTATGTCAGCTGTTAGTCAAGACAAATTTTTCCTGCGATATTTCATACCTTTCACTTCAAGCTTCCCACTTCAAGCTTCCCACTTCAAGCTTCTCACTTCAAGCTTCTCACTTCAAACTTTTCATTTCAAGCTTTTCACTTCAAACATCAAACTTCTAACTTCCCGCTTCTAACTTCCCGCTTCATAAAAAAACGCTCTCTGCCGTGAAACAGAGAGCGGAAAATAATGCATCAGCTTAAAGCCTGCGAAAGTAAATTTGTGAATCGTCAGATTGCCAGGTCCTCATCCTTCAGCATCTCTATGCCGTTCTCTGCAAGTACCTTCTCTGCGTTGTCCACATCGTTCACTCTCAGAACAACATAAGCTCCGAGGTCTGCGTCACCTGCGAAAGCGTACATGTATTCAACGCTTATGCCTGCAGCCTTGAGGTAGGAGAGCACTTTTGTGAGTGAGCCTGTCTCGTCAGCCATCTTGACGGCTACAACCTTGGCGATGTTCACCATGCTGCTCTCGCTTAAAATCCTGAGAGCCTTGTCTGTGTCGGAAACGATCATCCTGAGAATACCGAAATCAGCGGTATCTGCGATGACGCTTGCCCTGATGTTTATGTCATTGTCGGAGACGAGCTTTACCATGTCATGGAGTTTGCCCATCTTGTTCTCAACATATACGGAAATCTGTCTGATAGCCATGGTCTGGTCCTCCTTAGTCAATGAGCTTGCGTCTGTCTATAACTCTTACGGCCTTGCCTTCGCTTCTTGCGATTGTGTTCGGAGCGACGAGGTGAACCTTTGGTCCGATGCCGAGCATTGTCCTCATGGCAGACTCGAGAGCCTTCTCTCTTGCCACATTCTCTGAAACGATATCCGAGAAGAGCTCAGGAGCAAGCTCAACGTTGATGTCGAGTGTGTCTGAGTTGTTTGCTCTGTCAACGATGATCTGATAGTTCGGTGAGTAGCCCTCGTTGAGGAGAACTGTCTCTATCTGGCTCGGGAATACATTGACGCCGCGGATGATGAGCATGTCGTCGCTTCTTCCCTTTGGCTTGCTCATCTTCACATGAGTTCTGCCGCAGGAGCACTTCTTTCTTGTCAGAACGCAGAGGTCCCTTGTTCTGTATCTGAGCAGAGGGAAGGCCTCCTTGTCAAGAGAGGTGAATACAAGCTCGCCGAGGCTGCCCTCAGGAAGAACCTCGCCTGTCTCAGGGTCGATTATCTCAGCGTAGAAGTGGTCCTCATTGATGTGCATGCCTGTCTGCTCGGAGCATTCGAAGGATACGCCGGGGCCGCTTGTCTCTGTGAGTCCGTAAATATCATAGGCCTTGATGCCGAGAAGTCTCTGAATCTCCTGGCGCATCTCCTCAGTCCATGGCTCAGCGCCGAATATGCCTGCCTTGAGCTTGTTGTCCTCAGGCTTGTAGCCCTTGTCTCTCAGTGTCTCGCCGATGTAAGCCGCATAGGAAGGTGTGCAGCAGAGAATGGTGGAGCCGAGGTCCATCATGAACTGTATCTGTCTGTCGGTGTTGCCCGATGACATAGGCAGTGTGAGGCAGCCTACCTTGTGAGAGCCGCCGTTAAGACCCGGGCCGCCTGTGAAAAGTCCGTAGCCGTAGCATACCTGGCATACATCCTCGTTTGAGCCGCCCGCAGCGACAATCGCTCTTGCGCAGCACTCCTCCCAGATGTCAATGTCCTCCTGTGTGTAGAATGCAACGACTCTTCTGCCTGTTGTTCCTGAAGTGGACTGTATTCTTACGCAGTTCTTAAGGTCAGTACCAAGAAGTCCGTAGGGGTAAGCGTCCCTCAGGTCTGCCTTAGAGAGGAACGGAAGCTTCTTGATGTCATCGATGGATTTGATGTCATCGGGAGTAACTCCCTTCTCCTCCATCAGGTTTCTGTAGTAGGGAACATTGTCCCATACATGCTTTACCTGCTTTACGATTTTTTCGTTCTGGATCTCGATTATCTTCTCTCTGGAAGCAGTCTCGATTTCCGGCTGGTAATAATTAGCCATTGGTTTCACCTCGATGTTTAATATAGTGTATTGTTTTAGGTCCGGGCAGTTCAGGTATAAGCCCGGACACCGGCTGACTTTGTGAATCAGGCATCGTAGCCCATGTTGAAAGCATTTATGTTCATCTCAACAAACTGCGGCTTTACCTGCTTCTTTATGGCCTCAAGCCACTTTTCCTTGGGAATGTCCATGTATTTCGCAAGTCTTGACATGAGCACTATGTTTGCGGCCTTCGGGGAGCCCGCAGCCTTTGCTATGCTGAGAGCGTCAATGTCATCAATGTCGATGTTCTTTGCCTTCAGCTCCTCGAGTATTTCCGCAGGATATTCCGCCGCGCCCGTGATGACCGGCATCGGGTCCATCTGCTGGGTGTTCACGACTATCGTGCCGCCCTTCTTCAGGCACTTCACATATCTTGCGCCCTCGAGCTTCTCAAAGCTCACTATGAAGTCCGCCTCACCCTCGCAGATGACGGGGGAGTAAACCTTTTTGTCGCTTGCCCTTACATATGTCACAACGGAACCGCCTCTCTGGCTCATTCCGTGAACCTCGCTTACCTTAACATCATAGCCCTCGTCGATGAGTATTGCGCCGAGCAGCTTGCTTGCGAGAAGGCTTCCCTGACCTCCGACTCCGACTATCATGAAATTCTTTGTCATACGATCAACCCTCCTGTCCGCAAATGGCGCCGGTGCGGCATAGCTGACTGCATACTCCGCAGCCTACGCACTGTGTGGAATCAATTACTGCCTTCCTGTCCTTGAAGCTTATCGCCGGGCAGCCGAGCTTCATGCACATTCTGCAGCCTACGCATTTGTCCTCGTCAACTCTGAGCGCAGGCTTTGCCTTCACATACTTCAGCAGCATGCACGGCCTTCTTGATATGATTACGCTCGGAGCCTCTACGCTCAGCTCCTCAAGAACTGCTTCCTCGCACTCTTTGAGGTTGTATGGATCGACTACCCTCACCCTCTCAATGCCTATCGCATGGCAGAGAGCCTCGAGATTTACGGCAGCCGCAGGGTCACCCTTGATGTTGTAGCCCGTGGTCGGGTTCTGCTGATGGCCTGTCATTCCGGTTATCGAGTTGTCAAGGATGATTACGGTCGAGTTTGAGGCGTTGTACGCTATGTTTACAAGTCCTGTCATGCCCGAGTGCATGAAGGTTGAGTCGCCGATCACGCATACGGTCTTCTTCTCTGTGTCCTTTCCGCCTATCTTGTTGAAGCCGTGTATTCCGGATACAGAGGCGCCCATGCAGAGAGTTGAGTCAAGAGCATTGAGCGGCTGAGCCATGCCGAGAGTGTAGCAGCCGATGTCTCCGAGACAGGTTATTCCCCGCTTGGAGAGGGTGTAGAAAAGTCCCCTGTGCGGGCATCCCGCGCACATTACCGGAGGTCTCACCGGAACAGGACTTTCAAGAGCCGTGCTCTCAGGCTGAGCTATTCCGAAGGCATCCCTTATCACTGACTGATTGTATTCACCGATAGGTGAGAATATCTCCTTGCCAGTGCAGGCTATGCCGAGATTCTTCACATGGCTCTCTATTATTCCGTCAAGCTCCTCAACTATATAGAGCTTACCGACAGAAGCGGCGAAGTCCCTTATCAGCTTTTCAGGCAGCGGATTTACAAGTCCGAGCTTGAGCACGGAAACGCTGTCGCCGAAAACTTCCTTCACATACTGGTAGCATGTGCCTGAGGTGATGATTCCCATCTCAGTGCCGCCCTTTTCGATCCGGTTGACCTGAGCTGACTCGCTGTAATCTATGAGCTTCTTTGTCCTCTCCTCTACGAACGGATGGCGCTTTGTCGCATTTGCCGGAGCCATTATGTACTTCCAAGGCTTTTTCTCGTAATCGGGAAGTGTTCTTTCCACCCTGTCACAAAGCTCTACTGCGCACTGTGAGTGAGCGATTCTTGTGCACATTCTCACAATGACAGGCGTGTCAAACTGTTCGCTTATCTCAAATGCGAGCTTGACGAAATCCTTTGCCTCCTGGCTGTCAGCAGGCTCGAGCATCGGCACCTTTGCGGCTATGGCGTAGTGCCTTGAGTCCTGCTCATTCTGGGATGAGTGCATGGCCGGGTCGTCGGCCACGAATATTACAAGCCCGCCCGTGACTCCCGTGTAGGAGAGGGTAAAGAGCGGGTCTGCCGCAACATTGAGTCCTACGTGCTTCATGGCGCATGCGCTTCTTCCGCCTCTGAGGGAAGCACCGAAGGCAGTCTCGCAGGCCACCTTTTCGTTTGGAGCCCATTCGCAGTAAATTTCATCATATTTGGCGGCAAATTCGGTGATCTCCGTAGACGGAGTGCCGGGATAGCTCGAAACCAGGTTTACACCGGCTTCGTAAAGCCCTCTTGCGGCAGCCTCATTGCCAAGCATAAGTTTCTTCAATTCTGTTTCCTCCAAATCTTTACAACTGTACAATTCAGCAGCTGTGAAGCTTTTCATTCTGTCAATACCACAGGATTATAAGCTATTATGACCGATTTTGCAACTTTTATGTACATATAATTCATAATTATAGCAAATCTGCGTAAAAATTACGATATATTTTTTGTTTTTTGAGTGCGGTCAAATTTCAAAAATCCGTAAAATCGGGGAAGGTTTTCAATGCCTTCCCCGAAAGTTCTTATTCACCGAGGCTGTCTGTTATCTCAACCACATTTGTCCTGTTGTAGCACTCGAATATCTTATCGACATTCACAGGCTTTGTCCCCTGGGTGAGAAGGCTCACTACAGGAACTATTATCAGGCCGCCGACCATTGCAAACACTCCGGAGTAAAGTGAATTTCTGAATACGAAGGAGAGCACCGGGCTTCCTGCCACAGAGATCCATCCGAGGGAAATGCACAGCTGAATCACTTCAAGTCCCACTCCGAATACAAAGCTTACAACGCAGGCTGCCTTTGTGGTCTTCTTCCAGTAGAGACCATACATGAACGGAGCGAGGAATGCTCCGGCAAGAGCTCCCCACGATACGCCCATCATCTGAGCGATGAAGAGGCTCTTGTGGTTTGCCTGCTTAATGGCTATCACGGCGCTTATCGCTATGAACACAACTATGAAGCACCTCATGATGATCATTCTCTTCTTCTCACCGAGATCCTTTCCGGTTATCGGCTCTATGAAGTCGAGGGTGATGGTGGAGCCGCTTGTGAGAACAAGGGAGGAGAGAGTGGACATTGAGGCAGAGAGAACAAGCACTATGACAACGCTGATGATAACAGGCGAGAGTGTGGAGAGCATTGCGGGGATGACTGCGTCATAGCCCTCTGCGGCCACGTCAACATCGTAAAGCCGTCCGAAGCCTCCGAGGAAATAGCATCCTCCTGCGACCACAATCGCAAAGAGAGTTGAGATAACTGTGCCTTTCTTTATGGAGTCCTCATTCTTTATTGCGTAGAACTTGCCGACCATCTGGGGAAGTCCCCATGTACCCAGGGAGGTGAGAAGAACAACGAATAGGAGAAAGAGCGGCTGAGGTCCGAGGAACGAGGCATAGGCCCAGCTTCCGCTGTCACCCTTTGTAAGACCCTCCATGGCGTTCATGAGTCCGCCGTTGTCCTTGAGCACTGCGAGTATTACGGCCACTATGCCAACGAGCATTATCATTCCCTGAATGAAGTCGTTTATAGCTGTCGCCATGTAACCGCCGATGAGAACATACACTCCCGTGAGGACTGCCATTACAATCACGCATACCGAATAGTCAATACCGCCGAAAGCCATTGCGAAAAGTCTTGAAAGGCCGTTGTAGAGGGAGGCTGTGTACGGAATGAGAAAGAGAAAGGTGATTACCGAAGCGGCTACCTTGAGCTTTTTAGAGCCGAACCTTGAGCCGAAGAAATCCGGCATGGTCCTGCAGCCAAGGTGCTGGGTCATGATCCTTGTTCTTCTTCCGAGAACGCTCCATGCAAGCAGGGAGCCGATAAAGGCGTTTCCGAGGCCAATCCATGTGGATGCAACTCCGAAGTTCCATCCGAACTGTCCCGCATAGCCTACGAAGATAACTGCCGAGAAGTAGGATGTGCCGTAAGCGAATGCGGAGAGCCACGGACCTACGGAGCGTGAGCCGAGAACAAATCCGTTGACATCGGAGGCGTGCTTTCTTGAGCTGATTCCTATGCCTATCATAAGGGCAAAGAATGCTATTATGAGTATCAGAGTGATTATCATGGTTGAAGTCATATTAATTTTCCCTTTCTTTTTGCGTCCGGAAATCAGGATATGTTCTGCCCGAGAACGAGCCTGTCGGCGCCGTACATCTTTCTGAGCTTTGGCTTCTCAATCTTTCCTGTCGGATTTCTCGGCACGTCTGCGAAGATTATCCTTCTCGGTCTCTTGTATCTCGGCATGCCCTTGAAGAATTCATTCATCTCCTCTTCGGTGCATTCCATGCCGTCCTTTATCTTTATAATGGCGGCGGCAATCTCACCGAGCCTCTCGTCCGGCAGACCTATAACCGCTACATCGCTTACCTTGTTGTTTGTCATTATGAAGTTCTCTATCTCCACAGGGTAGAGGTTCTCGCCTCCGGTAATGACAACATCCTTCTTTCTGTCGACAAGCCAGATGAATCCGTCATCGTCACGCATCGCCATGTCACCTGTGTAGAGCCATCCGTCCTTAATCGTCTCAGCCGTGGCCTTCGGGTCGTTGTAGTAGCATTCCATCACGCCCGCACCCTTGAGGATAAGCTCACCGACCTCGTTCTTTCCGACCTCTGTTCCATCAGGAGAAACTATCTTTGCCTGCCAGCCGTATCCGGGAACTCCTATCGCGCCTACCTTGTGGGTGTTCTCAACCCCGAGATGAACAGCGCCTGGACCTATTGACTCCGAGAGTCCGTAGTTCGTGTCATACTGATGGTTCGGGAAATACTCAAGCCAGTGGTGTATCAGACTCTGTGGAACAGGCTGCGCTCCTATGTGCATCAGTCTCCAGCGGCTCAGGTCATAGTCATCGAGATTTACCTTTCCGGAGTCTATCGCATTCAGTATGTCCTGCGCCCACGGAACGAGAAGCCATACAATCGAGCATTTCTCCTTCGATACAGCCTCCAGTATGAATTCAGGCCTCGTGCCCTTGAGAAGTATCGCCTTTGAGCCGCTCATCAGCGAGCCGAACCAGTGCATCTTTGCTCCCGTGTGATAGAGAGGAGGAATGCAGAGGAAGATGTCATCCCTTGTCTGTGAGTGGTGCTTCTGCTCAACCTGAGCGGCATGCAGAAGTGAGCGGTGCCTGTGCAGTATCGCTTTGGGGAATCCCGTGGTGCCCGAGGAGAAGTATATCGCAGCGAAGTCGTCCTCACTCAGCCATACCCCCGGGTTTATGCTTGAGGCATCCGCGGTGAACTCGTTGTAGCTCTCTGCGAAGGAGGGGCATCCGTCACCCACATACATGAGGGCGTGATTTTCACCTATCTCGTCGGCGATTTCCTCAACTCGTCCGATGAAGTGTTCGCCGAATACGAGTATGTCAGATTCCGAGAGACCGAAGGTGTATTTTATCTCTTCTGCCGAATATCTGAAGTTGAGCGGAACGGCTATGGCGCCGGACTTGAGTATGCCGAAGTATATCGGCAGCCACTCAAGGCAGTTCATCAGCAGTATCGCAACCTTGTTGCCCTTGCCTATTCCCCTCGATATGAGCGCGTTAGCAAAGCGGTTGGCCTTCTCGTTGAATACCGACCAGCTTATCTCTCTGCGGTAGTATCCGCGGCTTGTCGGCTGAACGAGGTCAAATTCATGCCAGGTCTTTCTCACAGCGGCCTTCTGCTCAGGGTTTATCTCTACCAGAGCGGTCTCATTTCCATACATGCTGCTGTTTCTCTCAAGCAGGTCTACTATAGTCATTTCGTGTCCATCCTTTTTACTTTTATTTTTAAATAAGCCGTGCTATAATACCTCTGTCAGCATATCATCAGCTGAGGAAAGAGGTAAGCACTTAAAATGGTAATTGATTTTCATACACATACGTATCCCGACAAGATAGCCGACCGCACGGTTGCGTTCCTTGCCGAGAAGGGCAGCGTAACTCCATACAGAGCAGGAACATACGATTCTCTCGTCGAGTCCATGCAGGCAGACGGCATAGATTACAGCGTGTCCCTTCCCGTGGTCACAAAGCCATCCCAGACGGAGAGCATCAACAGGCTGTCTGTCGAGATGAACGGCAAAAATAATGTTTTCTTCGCAGGAGGCATACATCCCGACTGCGACAATGTCGAGGAGATACTCGATAAAGTGAAGGAAGCAGGACTCTTCGGCATCAAGATCCACCCCGACTATCAGGGAGTGTATTTTGATGACCTGAGATATATCCGCATCCTGAAAGCCGCCGCCGAGCGTGACCTCATCACAGTCACCCACGCAGGCATGGATGTCGGCTTCAGGAACGATATCCACTGTACTCCCGATATGATACTGAATGTATTCGATAAGCTTTCAGGCATAATCGATAATAAGCTCGTGCTTGCCCATATGGGATCCTTCGCAAATACAGAGGAGACCCTTGAGAAGCTCTGCGGACTTCCCGTCTATATGGATACCGCCGTCATGCTCGAGGAGCAGTTCCTTGAGGGCTCCCTTGCCATCATAAGGAAGCACGGCGCCGACAGGATACTTTTCGCCACCGACTCTCCGTGGGCAAAGCAGGGAGAATATGCCGATGTGATCAGAAGCCTCGACTTAAGCGCCGATGAAAAGGAGCTGATACTCCACAAAAATGCGGAGAAGCTTCTTCACTTTAATGCATAAAAGCTTTAAAGTATTAAAGCAAGCCTACAGATACTATCACAAAATGATAAAGATTGCAACAGAGATTATTATAATTTATGGAAAAATTTATGGAAAATATCAAAACAGATGAAATAATCGCAGCAGTAAGAGCCTGCGGAGCCATCATACTTAACGCCGAGCGTACCTCCGGCATGACCGAGGAGAAGAGCGGAAAGGCAAATTTCGTCACCGTCTACGATAAGCTTGTCCAGCAGACGATAAAAGCAAAGCTCTTCGAGATAATGCCCGAGGCGGTGTTTGTCGGTGAGGAGGAGGATGTCCATGCCGCCATAGACAGCGGCTATGCCTTCATAGTTGACCCGATAGACGGCACCACAAACTTTATAAAGGATTATCGCCACAGCGCCGTTTCCTGCGCACTTCTGAAGGATGGCAGCCCCGTGTTCGGAGCAATATACAATCCCTATCTTGACGAGATGTTTACCGCCGTCAGAGGAGAGGGAGCATTCCTGAACGGCAGTCCGATACACGTCTCAGATGAGCCTCTCTCAAACGGAATAGTCCTCGTTGGTACCTCACCTTATTATGAGGAGCTCAGTGAAAAGACCTTCCGCATGGCCTTTGATTACTTCAGAAAGGCCCTCGATATCAGACGCAGCGGCTCAGCGGCGCTCGACCTGTGCGCAGTAGCATCGGGCAGGGCAGAGGTGTTCTGCGAGCTTATCCTGAGTCCCTGGGACTACGCAGCCGGCTCGCTTATAGTCGGGGAGGCAGGCGGCAGGGTCACAACTGTCGAGGGGGAGAAATTGAGATTCGATGCCCCCTGTTCACTTCTGGCCTCAAACGGCTGTGTCTGACTCATCAGTACATCATTCACTGCCGGGAGATGACGGTGCCGCTGCACGGATAAATTTCAGCCTTAACCGCCGTTCAAAGCAGTTAAGCCCTGAACCATAGTAACTGTGAGTCTTCCGAAGCCCGCAGAGTTGAGGCATGCAGCCGTGAAACTGCAGAACTTCGCAGCTGTAAAACTTCGTCACTTTGCAGCCCGGCTGTCTTGACTAAACCGCTGTCAAAAGTTATAATTTAACCATTCAGCAGTCCGGACGGATCCTTCCGGCAGAATCCCGGACAGTGCTGAAAAATACATCCATAATCAACGGAGGTAAATCAGATGAAAAAGATACTTGCCGAGTTCATCGGTACATTCACACTCGTGACCCTCGGCTGCGGCACAGCAATGCTCGTAGGCTGCGATTCAACAAACGGCTGCGGCTATCTGCTCACAGCTCTTGCTTTCGGTCTCACAATAGTTGCCATGGCATATTCCATCGGAAATATATCAGGCTGCCATATCAACCCTGCTGTTTCCCTCGGTGTCCTCATCAGCGGCGGCATGAGTGTCGCTGACTTCATTGGCTATGTCATCGCTCAGTGCCTCGGCGCATTCGCAGGCTCAGGCTTTCTTGCTTTCATATTCTCACAGGGCAAAGTAACCGATATGACAGGCGGCTTCGGCACAAACGGACTTTCCGGTGTCAACGGCTCCGCAGCCGCAGGTCTCGCAACCGAGATAATCCTCACATTCTTCTTCGTGCTCGCTATCCTCGGCGTAACAAGCAAAAAGGCAGGCCACGGCTCCTTCGGCGGCCTCGTCATCGGTCTCACACTCACACTCGTTCATATCCTCGGAATCGGCCTCACAGGAACTTCCGTAAACCCCGCAAGAAGCATCGGACCTGCTCTCATCGCCGCCATCAACGGCAATACCTCTCCGCTCTCCTCACTCTGGGTCTTCATCGTTGGACCGCTCGTCGGCGCAGCTCTTGCAGCTGTAGTCTATAAGTTCCTCGAGAGCGATAAGTAATCCGCAGATTTCCGCAGATTTGAGCAGCTTATTCCGACTCGTTACGCATTGAAATTCCACAACCGGAATAAAGCTTCAGAATAACAAACTATTACCCTTATCAGTACCGCAAAATAAACAGGCAGAGTTTTTGGGCCCTGCCTGTTATTTTCTGCTTATAATTCCTGAATATGAGCCGTAGAATTCTCCGGCCAAACTGCCTCACTGTTATTTCCCGGTGAGGTCCTTTATTACCTCTCCCGCTATTATAAGTCCCACCGCGGAGGGCACGAAAGCGCAGCTTCCGGGTATCGACCTTTTTCCCTCCGGAAGAGCTTCATCCGATACCTCAGTTTTTACAGGCTCCTCCTTTGAGCAGACCACCTTGAGCTTTCTGATTCCCCTCTTTTTCAGCTGCTGACGCATCACCCTCGCCAGAGGATCAACGCTTGTTTTGTAAATGTCGGCAACCTCAAAAGCCGTGGGGTCAAGCTTGTTGCCGGCACCCATCGAGCAGATTATCGGCACACCCGCCTTTTCCGCGTTCATCACAAGGGCAATTTTCCCCGATACCGTGTCTATTGCGTCAACCACATAGTCATACTGCGTGAAATCAAATTCATTTTCGGTCTCGGGAAGATAAAAGCACCTGTAAGTGTTTATCTTTATCTCGGGGTTGATGTCAAGGCATCTGTCCCTTGCGGCATCGACCTTGTATTTTCCGACAGTCGAGTGCAGGGCGATTATCTGCCTGTTGAGGTTTGTCAGCGAAACGGTGTCGTTGTCTATCAGGTCGAGGGTGCCGATTCCGCTTCTCGCAAGCGCCTCAACCACATATCCTCCCACTCCGCCGACTCCGAAGACCGCAACCCGTGAGTGTTTTAGCTTCTCCATCCCGGCTGCCCCGAAGAGCAGCTCTGTCCTTGAAAACTGATTCATAAATTTCAGCCTGCTCCTTTATTTTGTTTCTATTCCAAGCGCGCGGTTCATGCTGCCCATGGTGTAGCCGCCGATGTCAAGCGTGACATACATGAAGCCTATGCTTCTCAGGTAAGAGTTTATCTCTGCCGCATTCGATATTATCACACCAAGCTCATCGGGAGCAACCTCTATCCTTGCAAGCTTTCCGTGAATTCTCACCCTCAGCTGTGTGAAATCGTGCATCTCCCTGAGGTAGTCCTCAGCCTTTTCAACCATGCCGAGCTTCTCAGCTGTGATAAATTCCCCGTAGGCAAAGCGAGATGCAAGGCAGGCGAAGCTCTGCTTTTTCCAGGTCGGGAGATTAAGCTCCTTCGAGAGCTCACGGATTTCGCTTTTGTAAAGCTCAGCATGCCTCAGCGGAGATTTCACTCCAAGCTCAGCTATAGCCTTCAGTCCCGGGCGGTAGTCGCCAAGGTCATCCATGTTGCTGCCCTCACATGTGTATTTCATGCCGTTTTTCCCGGCAGCAGCCATCAGCTCAGTGAAAAGCGCTTTCTTGCATATGTAGCATCTGTCCGGTGGATTTTCAGCGAAGCCCGCTATCTTCATCTCGTCAGTCTCAATGAAGAAGTGCCTTATCCCGAGCTCCTCACAGAATTTCACCGCCTCCTTCGTCTCCTTTTTGGGGAAGAACGGCGAGACAGCAGTCACAGCGATGACATTGTCGGCGCCGAGTGTGTCATAAGCCACCTTTAAAAGAAGCGTTGAGTCAACTCCCGAGGAGTAGGCAACAGCCACTTTTCCAAGCTCCCTGAGGTAATCCTCAAGAGCCTTTTTCTTTTCAGCAATGTCCAATTCAATCTTCCTTTCTCGGGTCACCTCTGCCGATTACTATGTTGTAGCCGAGCTTTGATACGGCCTCGTCCAGCAGATTTACGCTCTGGGCGGAGTCAGCTCCCGTGCTCACCTTGTTGTCATACAGTGTGTAAAGCCGCCTTATCTCGCTTGGGGAGAGGTTCGGCATGATGACATTTGCTCCTGCCCTGAAGCCCATGTTCCTTCCCTCAGGATGAATCGTGTTCAGCGCAGTGGTCGCAGGGAGCAGGGAATAGGGGAACATCAGCCTCAGTATCGCAAGAAGCCTCACCGTAAGGTAAAGACTTCCATTCTCCTTGTCCCTGAACGGGGTGTCTTTGTGCGAGAGGAACGGCCCTATACCTATCATCTCAGGCTTCAGCTTCTGCATGAAGCGCAGGTCCTCGATAATGTTTTCCGTGGTCTGATACGGCGAGCCCACCATTATCCCTGCGCCAACCGCATAGCCGATTGATTTCAGGTCATAGAGGCAGTCCTGCCTGTGCTTAGCGGAGAGCTCCGCCGGATGCAGCCTTGAGTAATGCCCGGGGTTTGCCGTCTCATGCCTTAAAAGATACCTGTCGGCTCCCGCGTTGAAGTAGGCAAGGTAGCTCTCGTGCTCCTTTTCGCCTATGGAGAGAGTTATCGCCGTGTCCGGGTGCTGCTTCTTTATCCCGCTGACTATCCTGCATATCCTGTCATCGGTGTAGTAGGGATCCTCTCCACCCTGAAGGACAATGGTCCTGAAGCCGAGCCTGTATCCGTCATCAGCGCATTTCAGTATCGTCTCCTCATCAAGGCGGTACCTCTCAAGGCAGCGGTTGTCCCGCCTTATTCCGCAGTAGTAGCAGTTGTTTCTGCAGTAGTTGGTAAATTCAATCAGACCGCGGATGTATATGTCGGTTCCGTAAATGCTCCTTCTCACTCTGTCAGCTTCGGAAGCAAGAAGAGCATCAGCATCATCATGCTCGAGCAGATATTTGAATTCATCGTCGCTGAGATTTCTCTCGTCCCTCAGCCGGTAAACAAGCTTTGTTATTTCTTCCATGCAATAAATCTCCGTTCTGATAGATTAACCTGCCGGCTTACTTTGTCGGATATATTTCACCATAAATATGTAATCCCTGTCAGTCTGTGTCGGGCTCGTCCTCTTTCGGCAGCTTCCTGTAGAGGGTCAGGTACATCGTCGTGAAGGCCGCAAGTCCGCCGAGAACATTGGATACAGGTTCTGCGGCAAATACTCCGTTCACGCCCATGCCGAGCCTGGGCAGAAGTATCGTCAGCGGTATGACGATTATCGCCTTTCTCAGCAGGGAGAAGAACACCGCTCTCTTCGAGCATCCGAGAGCGACAAAGGTCGACTGCGCAGCTGCCTGAAATGCCATGAAGAAGAATGTGATGAAGTATATCTTCATGGCAGGTACGCCGGATTCTATCATTGCCGCATCGCTTGTGAATATCGAGATCCACATCTTCGGCAGACCCATGATAAGGCACCAGCCGAGTATCGTGTATATGGTGGAGGCAGTGCAGGAGAACTTTATTCCCGTGCGCAGACGCCTGAATTTTCTTGCCCCGTAGTTAAAGCTGAGTACAGGCTGAGCGCCGTTTGTGAGGGCGAATATAGGCAGCTCTGCAATCTCTCTTATCGAGTTTATGCAGGTCATGATGCCTACATAGAGGTCGCCGCCGAAAACCCTGAGGGTTGCGTTGCAGAGAACCTGTACAGCGCAGTTTGTGCCCTTTGCGATGAATCCCGTCACTCCGAGGGAGAGTATGCTCTTTATTATCTTTCCGTCAGGAATCATGTACTTCGGAATTATGCGGTAGTTTGTCTTTTTCCCGAGATAGAAGGAGAGTACCCACAGAGCAGATACCGCCTGACTTATCACCGTCGCGATGGCGGCGCCTTCAATGCCCATGTCGAGAGCAAAGATGAAGAGCGGGTCAAGCACGAGATTAAGCGCGGCTCCGATGACGGTGGTGAGCATTCCGAGCCTCGGGAAGCCCTGGGCGTTGATGAAGGTGTTCATTCCCGTGGAGAACATCGTGAAGGCAGTACCGAAAAGATATATCTTCAGGTAAGCATCAGCGTAGGGGTAGGAGGCGTCACTTGCGCCGAAAAGATAAAGCACAGGCTTTCTGAAAATGTAGCAGATGAGGAAAAGTATCACCGAGGTACCCAGCAGCAGCGACACAGCCTGCGAGAGTATCTTCGAGGCCCTCCTGTCATCCTTCTGACCTCTTGCTATCGAGAAGAGCGGAGCGCCGCCTGTACTGTAAAGCGCCGTGAATGCCTGGACAAGCGTTGTAAGCGGAAATGCGAGGCCAATGCCGGTCAGAGCCATCGTGCCTATGTCCTGCATGTGGCCGATGTATATCCTGTCAACAATGTTGTAGGCAAGCTGAACAAGCTGCGCAAGCATCATCGGAAAGGCCTGGGCAACAATGTTTCTCCATACCTTACCCTCGGCAAAATTTCCTCTTGTCTGATTTCTGTTTTCTTTCAATTCTTTCACCTGGTTTCTGAGTAATGTATAAAATATATCACAATATCCGAAAATAAACAACTTGCATTTCAGCTCCGCAGCGAACCCCTCAGTCAGCTATTGCTGACATAAACCAATGCTTTGCATTGGACCCCTTTTGTCACTATCGTGACATTTTCCCCTTTCATGGGACACCTTGGCAGGGAAACAACCTAATTTCTTTGCCAAGGGCCGCCCTGAAAAACTTCGCTTTGCTCGTGATTGGGGGGGCTGGCGCCGTAAGGCGACTGAGGGGTATCAGCACCCTTTCGTCACTATCGTGACATTTCCGTACAAGCAAAGCAAAGTTGGACACCTTGGTAAGAAAACAACCTATCCTCTCTGCCAAAGGCGCCCCTGAAAAACTTCGCTTTGCTCGTGATTGGGGAGCTGGACTGCCGTAAGGCAGGACTGAGGGGTTCAGTGCAAGGCACTGAATTGTGGACTGCCGTAAGGCAGGACTGAGGGGTTCAGTGCAAGGCACTGAATTGTGGAC
>R21__coassemble_633_pt1 | contig 28003 bp, 26 predicted proteins | sample R21__metabat2_high_PE_066 | metagenome-assembled genome bin R21
GTATCAGTCGATTTGCGGTATAGTCCAAGTTTAACATCTAAACAGTTTGTAAAGGATCATAAAGCCCGGAAAACCGGAAAATTCTGAGACTTTTTGTTGTCACGGAATATAGTATTTTCCCATGTTCAAGGATCCTCATGTGTATGCTCTGCGCAGTCAGCTTTGCCTCAAAAGCTTGATTATCAGCTGATTTATGCTATAATTACCGGGATAAAGGTAAGATTTCACAGATGTATTTTTCTGGCGGGAGCCGGCTTTGCGGCTTTTTCCTGATTAAATATTGATAAGATAAGTGAAAGGTTTCAAGGACAGCTTATGCCGATAATCAATTGTAAAAACTGCGGTGAGGAGATCACCGTTCCCGAGGGCAGGACGTCGGTAGTCTGCAAGCACTGCGGCAGCTTCATAGCTCTTACAAAAGTGAGTGATGAGGTCCAGGAAAAAGTGTATACCGAGGCTGCGGCCATGATGGAAGCAGCTGATGACATAAAGTCCTACGAGAAAGCCGCAGAAGCGCTGTTTGCCCTGAACGGCTACAAGGACTCTGTGGACCTTGCGGTGAAGTGCCGTGAGGAGATCGACCGCCTGAAGAAAGAAAAAGATAAAGCCGCAGAGATAACTGCCGGGCTGGTGAAGAAGGCAGCGCTGATCGCGGCAATACTGATAGTCCTCTGTATAGCAGCAGCTTTTATAGTTGTCAGGATGATTCTTCCCGCAGGAAAATATAAAGCCGCGCAGGAAGCGCTCGAAACCGCCGACTATATCACTGCATACGAAACACTTGAAAGTATCGGAAGCTATAAAGACAGCAAAGAGCTGATGTTCTCGATAGAAGATGATTACAAGCAGGCCCTTATAAGCGAAGCCGATATAGGAAGCTGTGTGATTCTCGGCACCTATGAGCAGGACAACAACGCACCGGACGGAGTGGAAGCCATAGAGTGGATAGCCCTGGACAAGCAGGATGGCAGGGCGCTTCTTCTCAGCGTGGATGCTCTTGACTGCAAGCCCTACAACAAGGTTTACGAGGATGTCACCTGGGAGACCTGCACTCTGAGAGCATGGCTTAACGATGAATTTTACAACACCGCTTTCAGTGAAAAAGAGAAAGAGATCATAGCTCTGACAACCAACATAAATGAAGACAACACCATAGGTGCGGAGTTCAGGAAAGAGAACGGCTATGAGCCTGCCACAATCGGCGGCAGCGATACAGAGGACAGAGTGTTCCTGCTGAGCATTCAGGAGGTACAGAAATATTTTGGCCTCAGCGACAGCGATCTGGAAGATTATAAAGAGCTTGATGACCTGAAGGCAGTTCCTTCAGAGTATGCGACAGCAAGCGGCGCCTGGACAGCTGACGATTACGCTTTCAGTGATTCCTCCTGCTGGTGGTGGCTGCGTTCGCCGGGAGATATGCAGAAAAGCGCTGCATCAGTCTACAGGGGCGGCAGTGTTGCCTGGGGCGGTGATACCGTCTCCTACACCGGAAACTGTGTCCGTCCGGCTGTATGGATAAACCTGGAAGATTAGAAACAATTGTCAATGATAATGGACGATTGACAATTTATAATTCATAATTTAATAAGCAAACCGCAGGACGGCGGACTATACGCTGTTCAGCGGGTTTGGCAGCATATCCGGCTGTTTCCCTGACTTTTGCGTTCTGGGATTTCACTGCGCAACCGGGAAATTATGAAGCCCGACAGAGTAAAGCCCCCTCAGCAGTTTTGCCTGAGGGGGCGTTTTAGTCAGAGTGTTATTCGTAAGCCTCGAGGTTTACAGAGACTCCTGCGCCGTCGGTTTTCCGTGACCTTAAAGAGCCGTCTGTCGTTATCACTGTGGGGTAATATTTCAGCTCCTCAGGGATGTCGAGTATTGCGACAGTGTCACAGCCGTCCTGAGGCCATGCGGTCACATCCACCTTACGGGTGATGTACTCCGTGCCCAGAACACCTTCCTCGGGAACTGTTACGAAAACATAGCTGCCCGATGTATCGCTGTGAACTGCGGATGAGGGAAGAGTGTACTCAAAGCTTTCGGGCTCGGAAGAATACTGCATCCTTACGCTCGTCCCGCTGAAATCATCGGAATCAAAGCCTATATAGTAGAGATACTCCGTGTCAAGATGACTTATGGGGGTCTCTTTTTTTATCATCAGGACTTCGCCCTCGACTGTTTCATCTTCGCTTATTATCACATTCAGCCTGTCTCCGACCGAGAGGGTGTCCTCAGATATGCTCCCTTCTGAGAAGCTCAGCTCACCGAGAAACTCACAGGGGCAGTCGTCAATCAGCTCCTGAGGGTCCTTTATGAACGCCATGGAGTCAATATTGAAGGTAACTTCACCCTCTGAGGGGAAAGCGATGTAAGCCGTAACTCTCCCGTCCCTGCAGGAGACATAGGTCTTCCATGTGGCGGCAGCGCAGACTGCAATGAATGCCGCAAAGAGAAGGATGCAAAGCGAGTTGAATACAAACCGTGAAGAAAGCTTTCTGCTCATTTGTCCGCCTCCGTGCCGTAGGCTCCCGAGGATGTGACCTTCTCAATGGCAAAGGCGAAGAAGAACACTGCCGGGATTATGAACACAACTGAGGCCGCCAGGAAGAACGGCGTAAGGTTCGTGCTCTGTACCGATAGATAGACAGGCAGGGTCTTATTGTATGAATCCGTGATGAATATCTGTATCTGCTCTATCATGTTCCAGTTGTCGGTGAAGATTATCAGCAGTGCCACGGCTACCGATGAGCTTATATTTGGCAGCACAATGCTGCGGTAGGTGCGTATGGTTCCGGCTCCGTCGAGGGAAGCGGCCTCAAGCACAGACTTCGGAAAGCCCTTCAGCTGCTGACGTATCATGAATACGCCTATCGGGTTGAGTATGGAGGGCATGACCACTGCAAGATAGCTGTTTTTAAGTCCCAGATAGTCCATCAGCAGATAGTCGGGGACGAGCGTGACTATCGTTGGCAGCATCATCACCACGATGTAAAGATAGAATATGACCTCCTTGAACCGGAAGCTGCTCATCTCAAAGCCGTAGGCCGTGAGGGGAGCGAGGAGCCACTGAAAGAATATTATGGGGATTATTATCAGCATGGAGTTCCAGAAGCTTCTCCAGAATGTGGGGTTTGAGCCCCATATCGTGCTGTAGCTCTCTGTAGTGGGTTCCTCGGGAATCAGCGACATCCTCACATAGTGGAGCTTGCCGTAATGCTCATCCTCGGAGTTCAGGAAGCTTGACACCTCGGTGTATCGGCTCTCGAGCTCATCTGAGCTCATGAAGGAGTTTGAAACTATGTAGACCACCGGGAAGAGGGCGGCCGCGCAGAAAACAGTGAACATCAGCCCGAGGCAGAATTTTTTAAATCTTTTCATGTTATCCCGCCTTTCCTCAGTATGTTTCCCTGCTGAATCTGTTCTGCAGATACAGCGTGAGCATTATCGGCACCATCAGCGAAATGAGTATTATCCACGCAGATGCCGAGAGCCTTATCATGTTTCCCGATTCGTAGAGGTTGTTCATGTAATTCTGCAGCATGTAGACCGAGCTGCTCGGGTATGCGCCGTAGAGCAGGTATATCTCCCTGTATATCTTAAAGGAATTTATGAACGTGATTATCGTGACAAGGACTATTGACGGCCTGATGTAGACAAGGGTGATGGAGAAAAGCTGCCTGAGCCTTCCTGCTCCCTCTATCTGAGCGGCCTCGTAATAGTTTTTGGGTATCTGTATGAGTCCCGAGTACATTATGGATGCGGAAAATCCCGTGTATCGCCAGATAAACATTATGAGTATGAATGCCATGGTCACCGGACCGCTCGAGAGGTTTATCTCAGGATATCCGAGCCTGTAGAGCAGAAGGCGCAGAAATCCGTTTTCGCTGAAGAGAAGATCCCAGAAGAAGCTTATCGACACAGAGGGTATCGCCATAGGTATCATCAGCAGGGCGAGGGTGATGCCGCGGCCTTTTTTCAGTTTCCTTATTCCGAGGGCGAGGAAGAGCGACAGCAGAAACTCCAGCAGACATGACAGCACTGTAAAGATAACTGTATTTACAGCTCCTCTTCGAAATGCCGCAGAGCTCAGCACATCGAGGAAATTGTCGAGGCCGGCAAAGCCGCTGCCCGACGAGGCATCTGTCAGGGAGTATTTAAGTGAAATGATGAACGGTATCAGCCAGAACACCGCAAGTCCGATAAGGCTCGGCACGGCGCAGACAAACACCGGAAGTTTCAGGGATCTTTTCCTTTTCGTTTTCATAGATAAAACCTTTCGTTAGACGAACGAAGTCTGTTTGCCTTCCACCTGATGGTAGCGGGCTTGTAACTGCCCTGTGGTATAGCGGATTACTCCTGTGAAGTTTTGAGGGAGGAGGTTATGCTGTTATCGAAGGAGAATCCGTCGGTATCACAGACAATCATTCTCCCAGATATTTCAGGGCAATATCGGAGCAGGCGGATGCGCAGCTTTCGGTATCGCTGCTGCCGTAGAGGAATGAGCTGACCGCCGAAGAGATGGATGCTCTCGCCTCATTGTAATAACTGTAGACGGAGAGCTTCTCAAGCTCGGAATCCATCTTCTCAAAAAGCTCATCCATGCCGCCTGTATTCATCACGTCATAAATCTGCTGATTCACGTTTCTGTTTATCAGGAAGCCGTTTATGTTCATTCCGCGCTTTATCTTGCTGCCAAGCTCAATATCGGAGATCATGTATTTTAAGAAGCTCCAGGCAAGGTCCTTGTTGTTAGAGAGGCTTGAGATTGCGTAGGGCCCGCTTGTCACCGTGAAAGGAATGTTTCCCGCAGAGTCGGTCACGGTGACGGGAAGAGAGTTGTTCTCATTGGAGTAGTCGAAGCGCAGGAAATTCATGTCAGCGGCGCTCGGGTAGACGCACTTCAGAAGCTGATTGGAGGTCAGCATCATGTCATCGCTGTAAGGATTATTGAGGTATGAGGAGAAGGCTATCTTGTGGGCATCTATCTCCTTGTCTATCGTGAGGAACTCTGAGAAGCGTGAAAAGTCATTCAGATTCTTTATCGGGTCAAAGAATGCGCTTATCTCGAGGTCGAGCATATTCCACTCGGAGAGCTTGAGACTCTCGCCCGACTCACAGACCTGCATTACCCGGCTGTAGTAATCGTAAATGTCATAGCAGTCAACCGATTCAAGGGAGTCGGCATCGACCCCGATAAGCTCCATCAGCGAGGAATTGAATCGGAGAGTGGTATATGTGAAGGCATATGGAACCGCAAGGAGCCTGTCATCTATCTCCATCGCCCTGAAGATATTCGTGTAGTAGTCGTCCATATTGAAATCCGGGTCATCATTCATGTATTTGTAGAGGTTTTCAAAAAGTCCCGAGCCTGAGTATCTGTACATGTCTATATTTGAGAGGTCGATGATGTCGCCCGCCTGACCGCTTGTCAGCTTTGTTATCAGCTCGGCATCGGAATCGTTATCATAGTTATAGAACTCGATGGTGACGTTTTCGTTTTCCGACATGAATCTCTCCGCAAGATATTTCAGCTGCGAGCCATTGCCCGAGTAGTAGAAGGTAAGGCTTCCCGAAAGCTCCGAGCTGCTGTCGGGAGCTGAGACTGAGTCGGATATTCTGCCTTCCGTCACCGAATCATATACGCGTGTGTTGCGGCTGCAGGAGGAGAATACCAGGGCGCACGCAAGCATCAGGGGCAAGAGAATGTATCTCTGTTTTTTCTTTTTTCTTCCGGGTTCAGGTCTTAATATATGCATAACTCTTGAGTTTTCCTGTCTTTTGTTTTTTGGGGAACTTCGCTCTGTTCGTAGATAGCTTCACTTCATTTGTGAATAACTTCACTTCGTTTGTGAATAACTTCACTTCGTTCGTGAATAACTTTACTTCGTTCGTAGATAGCTTAACTTTGCTCGCAGATAGTTTCACTTTGCTCGTATGTGGTTTCGCTCGGTTTGTACACAGCTTAACTTCGTGCGTAAATAACTTTACTTTACCGGTGTACAGTTTTGCCTGTAAGCGGCTCAGGGTTCAATGACCGCCTCAATGACTGTTTTACATGGTCTTCACAGGCGAGGAAAAACCGTACTCAGTTAGTTTATACTTTAATCCGCAAAAACTCAATAAGCTTTTGCAAAATCCTTTTCATCTGCTTGCAGGCCGCAGGGCAGAGTGATAAAATCTGAGAAGAAGATTTTATTTAAAAAACCTAAACAGGGTGGATTTTCCGTAAATGAAAAGTAAAACTCAGAACGAAAGGGCATTTATCTATGAAGAAAGCAAGCGACAGCATAAAGAGATACATGAATGAAAACGGCGCCGTGGTAAGCACGGTTTCAAGGAAGGTTTTTGAGTCTGACGGACTCTGCTTCAAGGACATAGACGGCACAGGAAAGCTCTCCGCAGTGAATGACTGGAGAAGGTCACCCGCCGAGAGGGCGGCAGCCTATGTGAAAATGCTCTGCGCAGATGAGAAGATACCGCAGCTTTTTGTGTCTGACTGGCGCATGGCAAAATATCCGCAGAGCTCTCTGACACCGGCAGAGTCTTCTTCAGAGATGAGAAAGACAGATGAGAGCGGACTCCTTGACGAGGAGGAGATAAGGACAAAGACGATATTCGGCGAGCAGTATATCCCCGGAACGACCACACTGATAAAGGAGTGGTTTAACCGTCATCTGATACTCAGGACAAACCCTCAGCCTGATGAGCTTGCCGACTGGATAAACGAGCTGCAGTACACAGCCGAGAAATGCGAGCATTTCATACCCGTGGAGGTGCTCTCAAACTCAAGGAACGAGAACGGGGAAGCCGTCTTCGGAATGAACGACTCCGTAGGAGTTTTTGCCTCATGGCCGGGAACCCTCGGAATCGCCGCTGCATACAGGGGAACGAAAGACACCGACATGCTCGACAGGTTCGCAGACTGCATCAGGAGAGAGTGGGACTCTGTCGGAATGAAAAAGGGCTATATGTATATGGCTGATGTGGTGTCCGACCCGAGATGGCAGAGGACCTACGGAACCTTCGGAGAGGATCCCGGGATGACTCAGGAGATATTCAGCAGACTTATCCCCGGCATTCAGGGCAGTGAAGATGGCGTCACTGCAGACGGCGTAGCCATGACTGTGAAGCATTTCCCTGGAGGCGGAGCGAGGGACAACGGCTTCGACCCCCACTACAAGGCAGGTCAGTGGAATGTTTATTCTACCCCGGACAGCCTCTTTAAGTATCACATTCCCACATTCTATCCTGCCATAAAATATGGGGCTTCATCCATAATGCCGTACTACTCAAAGCCCTCGGCGGAAAGAAGCGGAGCTCAGAGAGCAGATGGCACAGGGAAAGAAATCAGGCTTGAGCCATACGGCTTTGCCTACAACAGGATATTCATTGACGATATACTCAGGAAGCAGCTGGGCTTCAAGGGCTACATAAATTCCGATACCGGAATAATACACAATATGTGCTGGGGAGCAGAGAAGCTCGACAAGCCTGAGAGGATAGGCTTTGCGGTGACCCACTCGGGAGTTGACATCATCAGCGGACTTTTCGACAACGAATACGGCAGAGAGGCCTACGAGAGAGGCAGAAACGGATACTATGACACCCACACTCTGCCTGAGGGAATATCCCCCGAGGATGTTGTCCTGACTGACGAAAGCCTTGACAGAGCGGTGACGAGGACCTTCACCGAGCTTTTTGCCCTCGGTCTTTTCGATAACCCATACAGGGATCCTGCGGAAGCCGTGAAGGTGGTAAATGACCCTGCTGACAGGCTCGAGGCCATGGAGGTTCATCGCCGCAGTGTTGTTCTCCTCAAGAAGAGCCTTCCGCTTGAGAGGAACACAAGGGTTTATGCGTCAGTGTTCTGCAAAAATGAGGAGAAAGCCGCTTCCGCGACCGAAAGCCTGAGGAAGGAAATCTCCGCTTACTGCAGGCTCGTGGAGACACCTGAGGAGGCTCAGGCCGCAGTCATATTCGTGAACCCGAGCTCGGGAGAATATTTTAACGCAACTCCCGGCTACCTTGAGCTTGATATATGCGAAGGAAAGACAGTCTGTGATGTGGGCGAGGACGGTAAGCCCGGGGACACATATCATAAGGAAACAACGCTCATGGGACTCGGTGAGATAAAGAGGATAGCGGATACAGTCCACTCTCACGGCGGCAGGGTTCTGATAAACATAAACTTTACCCTTGCCTGGGAGCCACGCAATATCGAGCCGCTTGCGGATATGCTGACTGCGGGTTTCGACACATTCACTTCTGCTGTGCTTGATGTGATGTTCGGTTTCTTTACACCTGTGGGAAAGCTTCCGCTGACACTGCCGAGAGGCGACGAGGTGATTGCGGTGGATAAGGACGGAAGATGCGTAAGTCCCAACGATGTCCCCGGCTATGACAAGGACAAATACATGCCGGATGAGCTGAAGGATGAGAACGGAAAGGCCTATGCCTACAGGGATTCCTGCGGAAATTATTATGAGCTTGGCTTCGGCCTGAGCTTCTGACAGCAAAAGACCGGGCTGCTGAATCGGAAAATTCGAGCAGTCCGGTCATATTTTTTATAAAGTCTGTTCCAAACGGAATCACATATCACTGTGTTTTCAATTGGGTGAGCCTGATACGTAAGTTTAATATTCGTTCGTGATTGATAATACGCGGGTTTTGCATCGGAGCTTGCGGCAGGAGAGGCTTATTCAATCGGGAATTATTAATTGTCAATTGCCCGCTGCGATGTCAGCACAGTCTTTTCGGTGACCGCAAACACGCTGTAAGCCTCGGCAGGAGAGAGCTTAGGCAGCTCCTCGGTCTTATCATCGGCTGCGGAAACAGCTGTCTTTACAAGCGCTGCGGAGATGTTGTCCGTCTCACAGCGGTTCATAATCTCCTTTGTGGCAAGGTCGAGCCTTGCTTCCATATCGCTCTCGGAATCGAGCTTATCGGCGGAGAACCACTCTGTCATCTCGTTTTCGTCTATCACGTGTCGGAAACCGTCGGAGCAGACGAGGAAGGTCTGCCCGGGGTGAAGCTCACCGGAGAAGAAATCGCAGTCGGCCGTGTCCATGACTCCCACGCAGCGGGTGAGGATATTGCGGCGCCTGTCACGGGCGGCCTGTCTCTCGGTGAGTCTGCCGTCATCTATGTCCCGCTGCACGACGGTGTGATCGTGGGTTATCTGCCTGAGTCTGCCGTTCTCAATGAGGTAGACACGGCTGTCGCCGATATTGAGGACAAAATATCTGTCACCAATGGCGAGCACTCCGCTGACAGTGGTTCCGCACTGACATCCGAGCTGACGGGCAAACTCAAGTATTCTGCTGTTCTCTCTGCCTATGCACTTCTTCCAGGAGATGAATATCCCGGCGCTGTCAGGGCCGCCCTGAAGCAGTACCGGCAGCTCAGAGGTGAACCAGTCTGAGAGCGCAAGGATAAGCCCTGAGCTTGCCGCCTCTCCGTACTTTAGTCCGCCCATGCCGTCACAGACCGCGGCAAAGACGCAGCTGCCTGCCTGTGTTTCGGCCTTCATGAGCAGGAGAGAGTCCTGATTTTCGGCTCTTTTTATTCCTTTGTCGGTTTTGAGCGCAGTTAAAAATCTCAATTAATGTTTCTCCGAATTTTATAATATCTGCAGGGCTTTGAGGTGAACCTTTCCCGTGCCTTCCTTTCTGAGTATGTTTATGTGGTCAAATCCACAGGCTGCAGCGGCCTCGTAAGCTCCTTCAAAGGCCCCCATGAGCAGCTCCTTCTGATGAGCATCGGAGTTTATCATTATCTCGCCGCCGAAATCATGAAGCTTTTTCAGCAGGAACATATCAGGGTAATATTCCTTCTTGCGGCCGCGGTTGACGGCTCCGCAGTTTATCTCAAAGGGTATGCCATACTTCACAAGATGCTCAAGCGCCTCGAGCGCAGGGGTGCGGTATCTCGCATCGCCTGTATCAAACATCGGCTGCTGATCGTTAAAGCGGCTGACAAGGTCGAAATGTCCGATGAAATCGGGGTGAAGCCTGTCCACAACCTCGGCTTCAAACTCAAAGTAGCTTCTGACAAGCTTATAGTAATCTCCGCCGAAATATTCATCGCATACCTTGAACATTATCTCAGGTCGGGAATCGACAGGGACAGGAGCTGCCATCTTAAGATTAAGGTAATGGGTGGAGCCGATTATGTACTCGGTGCCCTCTGCGGCAGAGCGCAGCATGAGGCTGTCAACCTCTGCGCCGACAAGTATCTCTATCCTGTCAGCATATTCTGCCTGCAGGCGCCTTGTCTCTGCAAGGTAGCCGGGAAAATCACGGATGGTGACCTCCGGGTCGGGGTCGAGATGGCTTGAAAAGCCGAGGTTCGTCATCCCGAGCTCAATAGCTTTCTTTACAACGTCCTCTGCGGTATCGGTACCGTCACAGAATGTGGTATGTGTATGGAAATTTGCCTTTACAATATTCATGAATATTCTCCCGAAAATCTGATTTACAGCTTATTATATACCCTGATTCTTCATAAATCAAGGAAGCAGAAGGCTTAAGGTGAGAAATAGTTAAGGAGCTGAACTGTCTGGACAGTTGCTCTGCGGTTATAAGACTGCCATTCAGTGTAAAGAGCTGTGTTAATCGGATGTAAGCTCAAAGATTGAGTGATTGGGCAATTGAAATGCATAGAGTTAAAGCTTTGAAGTCTTAAAACTGCAAAGCTGTACTGCTTTGTTGATGAGAGGATGATCAGCGAAGCAGCCAAGTGGTCTGGGGGCTGAACTGAAAACAGCCGCCGGGTGAGCGGCAGCTGTCAGTGTCATTTTATCGGGTTTATCAGTCGTACTTCGGTACCTCAAGGACCGTTGCGGGATCATTATAGCGGCAGTTTACTATTCCGCGCTGCATGATGTATGCTGTGCCGTACCAGTTGCCCTCGAGCTTCTCGGTGTAAGCATATGGGTCCTTCATGACGGCCTCAAGGGCATCCCTTAAGTCGGAGATGGTTCTCTTGTCGGAATCACAGCTTCCGTGGCCGTCGCCGCAGAAGTCATACTCGTCTGAGCGCTCAGCGAGAGCCTTTATCTGATCATAGAAATAGTAGACATCCATGTATTCACCGTGGGGTATGTAGGTCTGGCTCCTCAGGTCAAGACCTGTGCCGAGGCCCGGGATGAGTGACTCGAAGCATGCGTCTCCGGTGTAAAGTCTTCTGCCTTTCTTGTCGAGATAGCAGGAGAGGCCCGGAGCGTGGCCGCCCACATGGATAAGCTCTATATCATAGTCTCCGCCGAGGTTTATGCAGTCATGGTTCTGCAGATGAATGCATTTGAAGGGTCCGTAAGGGATGATGTCCTCCTCCGTGTAGATATGTCTCATGGGCATCTTGCCTGCGGCTACCGAAGCAAATGTGCCTCGTCCCTGAGAGAGCTCATACTCGAGAACATCGCCTGTAAAATCGTGGCAGTAGATATATTCCCACTGATGGGCGCCGTGGGCATGGTCACAGTGATAATGTGTGACTGCGGCGAGAACCTCCTTGCCGTTTACAAGCTGTTCGCAGAGGCCTTTGAGATTGCCGACTCCGTAGCCTGTATCTATCAGAAGGGCTTTTTCGGGACCTTCTATCAGGTATGCCCAGTTGCCGCCGATGAGTGACGGAGCAGAGAGGTAGAGGGCCCAGAGGTTATCCTCGATATGAAAGACCTCGACAAATCTGTCTATCTCGTAGACTTCACTGCCGTATTTTGCCCTGAGAGCGTCAAAGTAGTTGATGTAGGGGTTTTCGCGGCTCGGCATATTGCCGGCTGCAAAGGGTGGTATCTTGTTTGGATGGTTCATAAGTAAAGTCCTTTCGTTCTTCGGCGCAGGCCCTGCTGTGCTTTGCGGTGAGAGCGGCCTGTTAATTTATAAAGCATAGCGAAGTATGCTTTAACCGGGAGCTGCTGCAAATATAGGCGGTTTTCATTCTGCGGGCAGGCTTTAGAGTTTTACGCCGCAATTCATAACTTTCTACTAATCCTTATTATAAGCATTTTCTTTTCAGCCTCAATGTCGGGGACGGACGGAGTATGTTGATTTTCGGACGGATTTTGAGCGGCAGTCAGGGTTCTGATAGAAGAGCGGTTAAATACGGTGCCGGTTGAGTCTTAGGGCAGTCAATGGAAATTCTTAATGGTATCAGGAAGATGATATATAAAAATGTCAAATCGAACAAAATTTCTGCTTCAAAGGTATTTTTATGACACACCAAAAGGTGTATAATGCATACTGTAGGATTATATACAGGTGACAGACACAGGAAGAGGGTGCTTATTTTGTTCTCATCAAACAAGCATGTATATGACGTAAGGTTCATACAGAAAAATTCAATATTCGGTAAAAAGACGGTCAGGGCAACCCGCAGTGAGCAGAGGGCGATGAAGAGGGAGATACTGCGCAAGGACCCGAAGGCAAGGTTCATAGACGAGGACAGCTGGATAGACGGGCTCTTTGAGCTTGATGATATTCTGAGGTGAGGTGCCGTCAGCCAATGAATAAAATCTTTTCGGCCGCAGTGAATTTTTTCAAAAAAGAGACAGTACTCTGCGCTGCCTGGCTGCTGGCAATCGTCTCGTGCTTTGCGGTCAGACCTGACAGGGAGTATCTCTCGTATGTTGACCTGAGGACTCTCGGCATACTCTGGAGCCTCATGATAATAATGCAGGGTCTGAGGAAGAACGGAGTATTCGACCGCATGAGCGGTTTTCTGCTCGGAAGGACCGACAGGATATGGAAGCTTGCGGCTGTGCTCGTGGGGCTGTGCTTCTTTTCGAGCATGTTCATAACCAACGATGTTTCGCTGATAACCTTTGTTCCTTTCGCCGTGATGATACTTGAGAGCGCCGAAAAAACAGAGCTTCTCATACCGGTTATAGTTTTGCAGACACTTGCGGCAAATCTCGGGAGCATGCTGACTCCGATAGGAAATCCGCAGAATCTTTATCTTTACGGAATCTCGGGCATGTCGGTGACTGAGTTCATGGGAGTAATGCTGCCGTATTCTCTGCTCTCGCTTGTCATGCTGATTATCGGGCTTCTGCTCATTCCGGGCAAAGCCGCACCTGTAAAGCCGCCTGAGCCGGAGGCAACCGGCAAAAAGGCAGCAGGCAAAGGCCGGACGGCTGTTTATGCGATACTATTCATTTTATCGCTGACCACGGTATTCAGAGTGGTCCCTTACTATATAACAGCGGGGCTTGTGCTGATATCTGTGCTGATAATTGACAGAAAGCTCATACTGAGGGCGGACTATGCGCTGCTGCTGACCTTTGTGGGGTTCTTTATCTTCACGGGAAACATCCACAGGATACCGGCGCTTTCGGATGCCGTCAGCAATATGCTCAGGGGCAATGAGGTGATCTTCTCAGCTGCGGCAAGTCAGGTGATAAGCAATGTGCCTGCCGCGCTTCTGCTTGCCGACTTTACGGATAATCTGAGAGGTCTGCTTATCGGAGTGAACATCGGCGGACTCGGAACGCTCATCGCCTCGATGGCAAGCCTCATAAGCTACAAGGCCTATGCCGGAGTAAAAGGAGCGAAAAAGGGCAGATACATGCTGATATTCACGGCGGCGAATGTGATATTTCTCGCTGCAGAGCTTCTGCTTGCGCTTATCCTGGGAGAGCTTTGACAAACTTCGTGACAGGCTTCGTGACAAACATTGTGCAAAAAACGGGAAATGTGGAGGCAGAGAGATGGGCTCGATACTCATAAAGGACACGACAAGAGAAGAGCGGATAAATATAGTAAAGAAGTCACTTGACTGCGGTGGCGGTGGATGTGAGAACTGCTCTTCCTGCTGGCTAGGAGGCGGCCTGCCCGACAATATTTACAGAGATTACATAGAGGGACGAAGAGAAATAGCCGAGATAAACATGGAATATAACGCAGGGTACCTCGGAGGGCACTGATACATTTGATTGAGGAGATTTGAATTTTATGGAAAATGCTGTAATAAACCTGTACAGGAATATGGATATAAAGCTGATTGACTTTGCACATGATGCGGTGGGATTTATTCCCGACACATCAATGCTGCCTGTGTTTCCTGACCTGCCGGGCAGGGATCCTGTTGCTTACGGGATATGCCTTGAGCCGCTGAGCGAAACCCATCATGCAAAATATAAGGCTGAGGGAAAAGAACTCATGAAGGAGATTGACGCTCTTCCTTGTGAAGAAGCCGTCTGCGTGGTTCTTAAAGAGCACTACAGGGATTATCTTAATGAACAGCTTTATTATCTTGATGAGATATACAGAAACCCGGGTCTGCTTCTTGAAGCCCTTGTGACGAGCCTCAACAACTACTGCGTTCAGGTTCACTGGGAGGACGATATAAGGTGCGCGATAATCTGCGGAAAGTTTGAAAAACTGCCTGTTTATCTTGATTCTCTGTATGAAACAGCCGTAGCTGCCGGTTCGGTTTCTTCACTTGCCGAGTACACCGGGCCGCTGATAAGGTTCATAGAGACGGCAGTTAAAAAAGCAGATGAGCTCATAAGCGGGGATTTTTCGGAAAGGTTTCTTTCATCTGCCGGAAAGGCACTGTCAGGCTGCCGCGAGCTTCTTGAAAAGTGCCGCTCTGCTGAAAGCGAAAACAGCTTTACACCTGTTTCGCCGGAGGATTATCCCTCGCTGCTGATGAGACGCTTCGGCGTAAGCTTTGATGAAATAAACGCAGACTGTGATGAGTGGCTCTCTGAGTGCAGTGAAGAGATGGTAAGCATTGCCCGCAGACTTTCAGTAGATGAGGAAAAGCCGCAGTCGGTTGCCGAAGCCAAGGCCTTCATGGACAGACACGCAGGAGTATGCGCGGATGAAAAGGAGATGTTCAGAAGGGCTGAAGAATACAACAAGCTGATGCATGACGCCGCAGCGGATATGATATGGCTTCCGGATGAAAAGTGTATAATCTGCGGTCAGGATGAGCTTCTCTCAAGCTTCATGGATCTGCCGATTGGAGCATTCTTTGAGACGGGACTTATCAAAAAGCCGATTACCTCAAAGTACATAATCAATCAGAACAGATGGAGCATCATGACGGACGGATACCTGAAGATGATGAGCGCCCATGAATGCTATTTCGGACATCACACACAGTTTCTTTATGCAAACAGCACAGGACTTCCGTATACTGTCAGGATGGGAGCAAAGTCAACCGCGCTGATAGAGGGCACCGCAACCTACGGTGAAGAGCTGGCTGTGCCTTTTTACGGTGATCCGTACTATGAGCTTTTTGCGGCCTACAGAAGAAATATGACCGTAGCAAGGATGAAGGCCGACATCATGGCTCTGAGCGAGGGCGTGGTCTCAGAGGAAATCAGCTGCTTCTATCAGGAAAAGGCCGGCATGGAGAAGGACTTTGCCGACGGCTACGCAGGAGCGCATCTGATGATGCCCGGTTACATGACCACCTACTACATGGGTTACCGCAAGATAAAGGAGCTTGAGAAGATATACGGAATGGACAAGGGCAGGTATCTGCAGGACATCTTTTCTGCAGGCGGCATAAGCCTTGAGAGCTTTGAGCGGTATATGTCACTGCCGGACGAAGAAAAAGCCGCATTCCGAATCTGGAAGGACGGGGACTGACAGACACTGAGGCAAAAACAGAAAGGATAAAAATGGACACTGAGATTCTTGCGGCGATACTTGATGCATATGCTTATGAGATAGTATTTGTTGACAGGAGCCACACTGTGAGGTTCATGAACCGGGCGGCTAAAGAGAGATACGGCGATGCCGTCAGGGTCGGAGCGAGCATATTCAACTGCCACAATGAAAATTCAAGGCAGAAGATAGAGGAATTCCTGAAAAGAGCTGACGCAGGTGAATGCGAGATGTTTGAAAACCTGAACATGGAAAAGGGTGAGCGGGAATTTTTTGTACCTGTAAGGGACAGAAGCAGCCTTGTCATAGGCTACTTTGAGCGCCACGAGGATTACTGGACGCCCGATAATGCAGATAAAAGCGTGAATGTTCCGAAATATATTGCTTACTAAGGCAACTGCAAAGTCTATATGCTTTATATTCAGCAGATGACAGCCTGCCGACGGTTTGACAGCCGCATAATAGGATGGCTGTGCAGCAGAGCTGAGTTTCACAAAGCCGCAGTTTATGGACTTTTCAGAAAGTCCTATTACATAAAAATACTGCAGGAGGAAATAGAAAGTGAAAATACTTTACATAGATGCGGGACCGAGGAGCTCCTCGAGGACAAGGAGGCTTGCGGATGCGCTCATTTCACACCTTGAAGGGGATGCAGATTATCTCAGGCTTATAGATGCAGACCTTCCGAGGACCGATGAGGCTGCCATAAACAGAAGATATATTGACGCGAAAAACAATGATTTCAGCGCTCCTGTATATGAATTGGCGAAGCAGTTTGCTTCAGCGGATGTGATAGTGATAGCCGCGCCGTTCTGGGATATGTCATTTCCTGCGGTTCTCAAGCAGTATATAGAGGCTGTGACTGTGGCGGGAATAACCTTCAGATACACAAGCGAGGGAATCCCGAAGGGCTTATGTAAAGCCAAAGAACTTTATTATATCACAACTGCCGGAGGACCTGTCTTCAATGAGGAATACGGCTGCGGATATATCAGGATGATGTCACAGGGAATGTACGGAATACCGGGCTTTCATTCTTTCAGGGCCGAGAACCTTGACATTGCCGGAGCTGATGTTGAGGGTATACTGAGGCAGGCTGAGGATGAGATTGCGGAAGCTGTCGGCGGGATTGATTAAGTGATGTCCCGACTGCGTATGGAACTTATATTGAAATGAGTGGGATAAAGATGTATAATATAGGCAGCAAAGAAGGGCGGTGTGCATGATGGACAGTACAGAAAAGATAGAGTATCCCCGGGAGATAATAGATATCGTCAGGAACATGACGCTCTTTGATGATGACCTGATGTCAATGGTGTTTGACAATAATATCGAGGCCGCTGACCTTCTGCTGAGGGTAATCCTTGAGAGGAACGACCTTGAAACTATCGAGGTGACAGGTCAGAGAGAGCTTGAAAACCCGATTGTCGGAGGAAGAAATATCAGGCTTGATATTCTTGCAAAGGACAGCATGGGAAAGCTATACGATGTTGAGGTGCAGAGAGATAACGGCGGAGCACACATACGCGGGGCGAGATTCCACAGCAGCATGATAGATGTAAGAATGCTGAAGGAAAAGCAGAAATTCAAAGAGCTGAGAGATTCTTATGTGATATTTATCACAGAGAAGGATTACATGATGAAAGGTCTGCCGCTGTATCACATAAACAGGGTGATAGAGGAGACAGGCGAAAATGCAGAGGATGGATCACATATCATCTATGTGAACGGTTCCTACAGAGGGGACGACCCGGTAGGACAGCTGATGCATGATTTCTCATGCAGGGACTCAGAAAAAATATACAATGAAGCACTTAAAAAGGGAGTAAGACACTTCAAAGAAGAAGGAGGCCAGGATACTATGTGTAAAGCGGTTGAAGAGTATGGAAATAAGAAGGCTGTAGAGAGTGCAGCATTGACAAAAATTCAAGATATAACGAATCTGATGACAAATGTAAAGTTTACCTTTGAGCAGGCAGCATGTGCTCTGGGCCTTACTGCAGAGGAGCAGGCTGTTATAGCAGCGAAAATAAAATAAGCTTACGGCTCGATAGCTCCTTCTAATGCTGGGCCTCAGAAAACATATACAATGAAGCACTTAAAAGGGAGTAAGACACTTCAAAGAAGAAGGAGGCCGGGATACTATGTGTAAAGCGGTTGAAGAGTATGGAAATAAGAAAGCTGTAGAGAGTGCAGCATTGACAAAAATCGATATGGTTAAGAACCTGATGGAAACAATGAAGCTATCAGCACAGCAGATCATGGACGGCATGAAGCTTTCTTCTGAGGAGCAGAAGCTTATACTTTCCAAGCTGAAGTGATTGGTGGAAATCTGACCTCTCAATGACTGCTTGTGGATTATTTCTCATGCAGGGCCTCAGAAAACGTATACAACATAAATTCCCGGTCGTTTTTGTCCGGTTAACATTCATTATTATATTTTACAAAACAGAGTAGATCTGCGCGCGTGAAGTGTCATGTGAACGGGGAGTTGTCACATGAACGAAAAGTATTACTTGCGGCCCTCAGATCGCATCCCGCTGTTAATAACTTTTTATGGTATCTCCATGTTATTTTCAGCGTTTGACATAACAGGGAGGTATTATTATGTCAGGCACTAAGAAAGATAGGATTTTTACGGTCTATGACATTGCGTTCATCGGACTTCTCACTGCTCTTGAGTTTGTTTTCAAGAGCTATCTGCAGATATCAACGCCGATAGTGAAGATAGGCTTCGGCTTTCTGCCGGTTGCCGCAGCGGCTTTAAGATACCGCCCCTATGTGCCGGTATTCGTTGCGGTGGCAGGAGATCTGATGGGTTATTTCTTCGTGAACTTCGGTCAGTCCTTCTGCTATGGGATAACCATCACTGCGGCGCTCACAGGACTCTGCACGGGACTTTTTATCCACAGAAAATGCACTCCTGTGAGGATAGTCTCTTATGTGCTGATAAACAATGTTTTCGGCTCTCTGCTGATGAATTCCTTCTGGCTGCACTTTCAGTACGGTGTGGCTTACAGTGTTCTTATGCCCGCAAGGGCTGTGCAGGCGGCAGTCATGACAGCAGTCGAATGCGCTGTGATGATAACACTGACGGCTAAGGATGATTCATTTTTTTCAAAGTTTATCACAAAGGATTTCAGAACAGGGAGAGTTTAGCGTGCTCAGCCGTTAAGCGGTGCACTTACATTTACAGGAATTATTCCGCGGTTTTTGCGGACTTAAAAGCTGCTATTTTGCAATCCCTGAGCTATACTTTTCGATATATATCTGATATAATCTGAACATGATCCTGAAGCAAAGGGTATCGGGGGGAAAAATAAAATGGATAAGGTGAAAAAAGCTTTCGGAAATATTTCCATAGTGCTGAAATGTGGGATAGCACTGTTAGTGATTGCTGTTTTGGTCAAATATATAGCTGTGCCTCTTTTTGGTGCCAAGGATATTTCAAAAGATATTAAGACATCATCTTCGCTTACGGATGTTGCGGATATAGCAGAGCTTTACACGGCAGAGTATTATTTCAGCGGAATCGCTCCTTACTATGATGAGGATGACGAAGAAGCTTCACAGTACATAAAGTATGTCGCAACCGTAAAGGCTGAGCTTGATACAAATAATATCACTTTAAGCTGGGATACAAAAAACAAGGTTGTTTCGATAGGGCTTCCTGAGATAACTTACGAACCGATAATTGACGACAGTGAAGGCTTTGTTTTTGCTAACGACAAAAATCTTGATATTGATGAAGTTCTGAGGGCATGCAAAGAGGATGTGCTGAATAAGTCGCTAAACAGTTCGGAATTTGTTTCCGTTGCGGAAGAAAACGCAAAAAATGTTATTGAGGGCTTTATATATCCGCTGGTCAAAGCCGAGGGATATACGATTTCATGGGAGAGTGAGGTGAGCGAGGGATGAAAAGCATTATAAAAACAGGGAACAGTAAAAAATCTCCCGCGATAATAATAATGTCGGTTGTTATCGCAGCGCTTCTCGTAATATTAATCCTGCCGGTTGACAGACTCTTTGAAAAAGAGAATGTGGACACAGAGCTTGAGTATGATGATGTATATACAATATGTGAGCTGGCAACTCTTCGCAGCTTCTATCACAACACAGGAATTTACAGCGGAACCGGTAATGATTTGCTGGACTTAGTCAACACATGGACTCCTGCGGGCTGGGTATTTGAATTCGGATATGAGGAGTACTGGATCGAGTACGCCGGTATTGTGGAGTATGGTGTAGATGCATCCGAAATCAGGATAAGTCAGCCGGATGAGAACGGCGTTGTCACAGCATACATGCCTGATGCAGATGTTTTGAATGTAACCGCAGATGAAGATTCAATATCCGTAGTAGTAGAGAATTCCGGCCTCCTGAATTCGGTAAGCACAGAGACGAAGGCTGAAATTTATCAGGCTGCACAGCAGGGAATGAGTACAAAAGCCGCAGAGGATACAAAGCTGATATCTCAGGCAACAAAGAACGCAAAATCACTTGTGGAGAACTATATAAAAGAAATCGGGGACGGTATGGGAAAAACATTAACCGTCAGATGGACCAATGATAAGGAGGATATTTAAATGCAGAGAAAAAGCACTAAGATAATAGCCAGCATAGCATGTCTGTTCTTTCTCGGACCTCTGGGAATAATTCCTGTTGTTCTTATCTGGAAGAAATAACTTCGGGTTATGTTACGAAGCGCTTGAAGTGGAACAGAGTATCCCGGAGCGGAATAAAATCTGCTGTCATCTGTTTGCTTCCTTCCTATAAGGAAAGCCGGAGCAAGCTCTGTTTAGGGGGAATTTTTATCTGACGAACAAAATTTCTGCATCAAAGGCATTTTTATGACACAGTATATGTGTATAATATCTATTGTAAGAGGAAATTGAGACTGATTGTGGACAAAACAGAGAAGAAAACGGAGGTTTGAAAGATGAAATATACTTCAGCGCAGGCAGCAAAACTTATTCGCACACTTAACGAGGAGCTCGATGCCCTCAGCGAGATGGAGGAGAAAAGCTCAGCTTTTACGGCTTCCCTTGACGAGAACATTGAGGATGTAAGGCCGCAGTACGATTTTCTCGAGACGAGAAAAAAGGAATGCGATTTGATGGAGAGGATTAGGAAGGTAAAGCATGCCGTGAACCTCTTCAACGCAGGCACGGTTGTTCCGGGCTTTGACATGACCATAGACCGGATGCTTGTGTATATTCCTCAGCTGAATGAGCGCAAGAGGAGACTCTCGGAGATGGCGCTCAGGCTCCCTAAGGAGAGAAACCGCGCCTATGCCTCAGCCGGAAACACCGTTATTGAGTACACCTACGCAAATTATGATGTTGAAGAAGCCCGCAGAATGCTTGCAGAGGTGACCGACACCCTCGCAAAGGCTCAGACCGCTCTTGACGAATTAAACAATTCCGTTACATTTGAAATAGAGGTCTGAAAGCCGTCCTCACCGAAGGTTCGTTGACCGTTTTACCGGTTGACTCTATACCGCGGACAGCCGGAGCTACATAAATCGTGGTGAAATGTTCAAAGTAAATGTTAATGTCTTCCGTTATTCCCGATGCAGGTTAATGTTCAGTGTCAAGGGATAAAACATCAACATCTATCTTGCGTGAAAAACTCACGAAATTTGCCATGGGCTAATGAAAGCACTTAAACCTGCCGAATGCAGCTGAAACTGCAGACGCAGTTATGCGTAAATTTTCCCATTCTCCGGGACCCGGAAAACCTCCCGGCGGCCGAGGTACGGTTACAGGCTGCCAATCATAATCCGACAGACGAAAAAGCACAAACCGGATCGCGCCGATGAGATGAAAGCTCTGCGCGATCTTCTGTATTTTATATAGATGAATGACGGGGAAGCTGGTCAGCGCTTTCGCAAAAGGCCGGGCGAAAAGTTTGCTTCATCGGATGCATAAATGGGAAGCTGTCCTGTCCGGCGGTATGATATTTTCTGCGCCGCTCAGGCAGTACAGAGAGACTGTGACTTAGGCACTCCCCACAAAGGTTTAACCATAAAGTTGAAATCTGAAATGAAACACTGGGAGAACATTTATGTTTTCACTGATTTGGAAACTGAAAAGTTGAAAAAGTAATGCAAAGGAATTTACATTTAAACTCCTGTGTGTTATCATTGTGGGGAAGCATGGTTTTTGCCCGTCAGGGAAAGAAATTAAAGGGCGGAGATCCATGGATGATACCCGACGGGTGCGGACTGCGCTGCGGGTATCGGGAAAATTCATAAAGAGGTTATTTTTTATGACCTGAGGAGGAAACATGAGAAAATTCAAAACCGGAAGATTACTGCCGGGCCTTACGGCGCTGTTTGCTGTGATGATGCTTATTTGCTGCTGTTCAGTGATAGCCGGAGCCGAAGAGCTCGACTACAGTGACGAAGCAAACTGGGCATATCTTGGAGAGGATGCCGGCAAGGATGCAGATGTATTTTTTATCGCCCCGACAAACGTGATGGGCTCCGAGGATTATCTGAATGTGGATCTTTCCATAGAGGATGACAAAAACAGCGTGCTTGCAGGCATAGGAATGCAGAGCGGATTATACGGAGAGACAGGAAACTTCTATGCGCCTTACTACAGGCAGATAACCATGGCAGCTTACGAGCTGGAGGAGTCTGAGAGAGAAGAGTATCTTGAAACGGCTTATGCCGATGTCAAGGCCGCTTTTGAGTGGTACATGGAAAACAAAAATGACGGCAGGCCTGTAATAATCGCAGGATTCTCCCAGGGCGCCGATCATGGCCTCAGGCTTCTCAAGGAGTATGGCGATGATCCCGACTTTGCCGACAAATTCGTCGCGGCTTACCTGATAGGCTGGAGAGTCACAGACGAGGACCTCGAGGAATGCTCTTACCTCAAAATGGCTGAGGGCGAGGACGACACAGGTGTCATAATTTGCTTTGACTGCGAGTCCGAGGATGTGGATGACACAATAATCGTACCGGAGGGTGTCTTTACATATTCGATAAATCCGCTCAACTGGAAGACAGATTCCACGCCTGCCGCAAAGGAAGAAAACCTCGGATATGTCTATCCGGCATCTGACGGAAGCGTCAAGACAGAAATTCCTAACCTTTGCGGCTGCTATATTGACAGCGAGAGAGGAACCCTCAAGGTAACCGACATCACGGCAGAGGATTATCCGGCAAGACTTTCGGTCTTTCCCGAAGGATCCTATCACATCTATGACTATGAATTTTTCTACAGAAATCTTCAGGAGAATGTGAAGACCAGAACAGAGAGCTTTCTTGAGAAATAATCTGTTTTAGTGGTGCAGGCATATTTCCTGCACTTGAGGTTTGCTGATTTCATAAATACCGTCGGATTTCCGAAGTTTTAAAGTAAAAAAGCTTCAGCTGCTGACTATGTATACCTGTGAACGGCAAGCTTAAAGCAAATAAACTTTACAGAGAATAAAAGTCATCCCCGAGAACCACTGTGTTTTCGGGGATTTTCTGTGTGCTGAGCTTTGTTGCCGCTGACCTCATATTTTTTCATATTTACTTTTAATTCTGCTGACATTATAATAAAGGCAGCTGTTTAACTGTTCAGGAATGCAGCTGCGCAGCTGTTAAGTTGTTCTGCCTTTTCCGCTTCGGGCAATAATTGTTCTTTTGTTCAGGGCATTGAATCAAGCAGAGAGTCACTTGTTTATGGGCAGGCGGCTGAACAGTGTGTTATAACAGCGCGCTTATTGAAAAAGGAGGAGCATATCATGTTATTAATCAGAAAAGGAAACATTCATGATGCCGTTAATGAAGAGGCTTACACAGCCGACATTCTCATTAAGGACGGAAAAATTGCGGAGATCGGTGAAAATCTTACCGCTGACGGCGCAGAGATTATCGATGCGGAGGGCCTTGAGGTCTGGCCGGGATTTGTTGAAGCTCACGGTCATATAGGACTTGACGGCTACGGCATGGGATTTGAGGGCATGGATTACAACGAGATAAGTGACCCATGCACACCGCAGCTGAGAGGAATAGACGGAATCAAGGCGATGGACCCTGCTTTTCAGCTGGCGGCTGATGCAGGTGTCACAACCGTATGTGTGGGTCCGGGAAGCGCAAATGTTCTCGGAGGCACATTCGCTGCCATCAAGACAATAGGCAAAAGGGTGGACAACATGGTTGTGAAGAACCCGACAGCCATGAAGTGCGCATTCGGCGAGAATCCCAAGAGATGCTACCGTGACAAGGGAAACATGACCAGAATGACCACTCAGGCAAACCTGAGGAACATGATCGAGAAGACCATTGAATACAAGGCAAAGAAGGATGCTGCAGGTGATGATATCACTAAAAAGCCGCCGTATGACCAGAAGCTTGAGGCCATGATACCTGTTATCGAGAAGAAGATACCGCTCAAGGCTCACGCTCACGCAACCGATGACATCTTTGACGCAATCCGCATTGCAAGGGACTACGACCTGAAGCTCACACTTGAGCATGTGACCGAGGGTCACCTTATAGCTGATGAGCTTGCAAAGGAATCAGACATTCCGATGGCGGTGGGTCCCTCACTGACAAACGCAAGCAAGATTGAGATGAGGAACAAGAGCTTTACTACACCGGGAATCCTCGCGGCTGCCGGCTGCAGGGTTTCAATCATAACCGACTCGCCGGTGATTCCGCAGCAGTATCTTCCGCTCTGCGCAGGACTTGCTGTCCGCAGCGGAATGAAGCCCTTTGACGCTCTGAAGGCCATCACGATAAATGCTGCGATGCACAACGGCATTGAGGACAGAGTAGGCTCGCTTGAGGTCGGGAAAGACGGAGATGTTGTGATAACATCCGGCTGTCCGTTTGATGTAAACCACGAGGTAAAGTATGTCTTTATCGAGGGAAAGAGGGTAAATTCTTAAGAGGCAGTCAGGACGCTTTAAACCGCATTATTTTTCAAATCTCCCGGCTCACGGTAAAGAAAAACAGAAAGGCTCGGACTATCCGGGCCTTTCTTATAATATGTGATGGAAACGATGCTTGCTCAGTATTCAATGAATGAGGCATTGATATGTAGTTGCAGGTGAACACGGCAGGAAATAAATCAGAACGGCAAAAGAAAATATTCTCAGTTGAGTAAAGAAAATATTTGTGATACAATCTTATGCGAACGATAAATCAGTAAACAAGGGAGGGGAGCGCATGGACTGGCTGCTGAAGGATCAGTTAAGCCGGATTACAGAAATTATATCCGGTTCAATAAACGATAAGATCAGACTGACTGATACTCAATATTTCAGCGGTTATGTGCTTGCCCTCTATCAGTCTGAACAGGATTTTGACATTGATATCAATGCCATAAGCAGAGAATGCATGAGCGCAGACTCTGTTGCTGACTGCCATATGCAGAAGCTTTCCGGCAGCTCACTGATTGTGTTCATTAAAAACACGGCCGTGGATAACTACTACAAAGACAAATCCGTCAGCGATTCCCTGGACTCTGAGCTGAGCGCTGCAATTGCAGAAAGCCTGATTAGCGGGCAGCTTGTGTGGAAGGATAATTCTGTAAAAATCAGTCAGGAGACTTCACAGTCTGAGCTTGATAATCTTATCGGCCTGAATAATGTCAAGAAAGAAATAAAGTCAATTGAGAATTTCATAAAAATACAGCAGCAGAGAAAAAAGCAGGGACTGCCGGCTGTCGGAATGTCATATCATCTTGTCTTTGCAGGGAATCCGGGAACGGGAAAGACCGTTGTTGCAAGAATAGTTGCCGGAATTTACAAAGAGCTGGGCATACTTTCAAAGGGACACTTGACAGAGGTTGACAGGTCGGGACTTGTTGCCGGCTATGAGGGACAGACGGCGCTTAAAACAAAGGCGGTTATCGAAGAAGCCAAAGGCGGAGTTCTATTTATAGATGAAGCCTATTCTCTTGCCGGAACTTCCGAGCAGGATTTTGGGCACGAGGCCATAGATACTTTACTCAAGGCTATGGAAGATTACAGAGATGATTTTGTTGTTATCACTGCGGGATATGAAGATCGGATGAAAAAATTTATCGACTCAAATCCGGGACTTAAATCACGCTTTACAAGGACAATAAAGTTTGAAGATTACGGCGATGAGGAGCTTTTTGAAATTTTCAGGAAATTCTGCAGCGACAATCAGTATATAATTGGGGAAGGTCTGGATTCACGGATAAAAGCCGGGATATCTTCAATGCGCAGGACAGAAAATTTTGGAAATGCAAGAGACATAAGGTCCTGGTTTGAAAAAGTGATAACAAATCAGGCTAACAGACTTTCAAAGCTTGAAAAGATAGAGAGCAGTCAGCTGATGCTGCTGACTGAAGCAGATCTCGAATTAAAGCTGAAAGATGGTAAGAACACAAAGCGTAATGTGGAAATAGAGATTCTCAGAGTAAACAGAGGTATGTGAGATGACAGAGACAAAGAAAGCAATACTTCCCGGTATAAACCTGTTGAGAGATTATACTTCAATGACAGCAACAGCTGACGAAAAAATAAAGGCAGCCCTTACCATTGAAAATGTCTTCAAGGAGCAGGGAATAGATGCTGTGATAAGCGGAGTAAAAGAAAATGCTCTGTATATCCAGTTCCTCATAAAAGTTGGTGAGGCACAGCTTGTCAAAGAAATCAGGGATCTCAGGCAGACTATCTCCTCACGGCTTGGTTACGACATTGATTTTGATGAGGACAGGTCAATACTCGGAATTAATATTCTGAAAAACGAAACCGGAATACTCGGACTGAAGGAGCTCATCCGTTCAGAAGCATTTGAAAGCGCACATGGAAAAATAAACTTTGCAGTCGGTACCAATATGCAGGGAGAGGCTGTGGTTACCGATCTCGCTGACATGCCGAATCTGGTTGTCGGCGGAACTACAGGCTCCGGCAAATCTGTATTTCTTGACTGCATGATTACAAGCATGCTCTATAAATATTCTCCGGAGGAGCTGCAGCTTGTACTTATCGGAACCCGTGAAGGTACATTCGGAGATTACAGAGGCCTCCCACATCTGCTCACGCCGGTGATCACAACCTGTGACAGAGGCATAGACATGTTCGACGACATAATCGACGAATCATTCCGCAGATATGAGCTTCTCGAAAAACTTAAAGTCAGAAATGCAGATGAGTATAACGAGCGGGTTAAGAGAGATCCGTCACTCGGCGAACCGATGAAGCAGGTAGTGGTAATAATTGATGATATAGCTGATATGATGCGATACAGCTCTGATGAGATGCAGAAAGCCACAGTTAACATGACTTTACGGATAAGGGCTGCGGGAATGCATCTTGTATATGTGACTCAGTATCCTGACAAGAACACCCTGACTCCGAACATAAAGTATAATCTTGTGGGAAAAGCAGGATTCAGAGTGGCAACTTCCGTTGAATCGAATATGATTTTCGGAGGTGTTGGATTATCCGAAACTTTCGGTGCGGAGAAGCTGCAGGCGCAGGGTGAGATGCTGTTTTATCGTCCGGGATACTGGGAAAAGAAGCATATTATTGCCCCTTATATTTCCCCGGAAGAAGTAAAACGGGTTGTAGAAGATATAAAAAGCAAATATGTTTTCAGCTGAATGATATTTTAAAGCAGGAGCGTCGGTGTTAGGCCGGCGCTTTTATTACGGTAATGTCTGTTCCCGGTCTAAAGATCAACGGCTGATTTTCATGGCAAGCTCCTTCAGAGAATCAAGCCTTGCTTCAAAGAACATCTTATAGCTTTCGCAGTAATCGTTGACAAAGGCTCCTCCGAAGGGAGAGCGGTGGCGCATGCAGCCGCCTCTGCACATGAAGTAGTACTCACACTGCCTGCATTCGTCAGTCAGCTTTTCGCTTGCTTCTGTAAATCCTATCTCTTTCCGCTTCCTGTCAATACTGTCAATTCGTTCGGTGTTGAAATTTCCGAGGCAGTAGTCATCCAGCATATAGAAGTCACAGGGATATACTCCTCCGTCAGCTTCAACTATGTACTGAATGCCGCATTTTCCGCACATATCACAGGATTCGGGCTGATAGCCGAGGAGTATGCCGATATAATTTTCAAACTGTCGTATGTATGGCTGATGCCCGAGCTTAACACCTCTGCTCCATAAATCGAACAGATTTATCATGAAGCTTCCGTATTCCTCAGGGGTGAGGGAATATTTCTGTGTTCCGTCTGTTTTTTCAAGCGGATCAAGACAAAGAATATACTGCTGATAATTAAGATGCTTTTTTCTGTAATATTCATAAATTTCCGAAATTTTGGGAGCTGTGGAAGAATTTATCACCGTGAGGATATTGAAATCCACCCTGTATTTCTGAAGAAGAGCTATGCTTTTCTCTATCCTGTCAAAGGTAGCTTCTCCCGATGAAGAACGCCGGTTTGTGTCATGGGT
>R21__coassemble_638_pt1 | contig 27875 bp, 25 predicted proteins | sample R21__metabat2_high_PE_066 | metagenome-assembled genome bin R21
TCTCTGGGGCTTATGTTTCGATTTTTTTGGGACATTTTCGAAAATGCTTGACAGCAACAAAATACCCTGTCTATTTAAGGCAGCCTGCCTCATAATCCAGGCGTATCCTATCGTCTCTGATCATCTCCCTTAATTATCCGGATGTCGGTCATTCTGAGCCGCAGCTGCCTCATTGACCGAAGCTGAAGAATCTTAATTTCCGGCCCGCTGCAGCTCAGCTGCTCAGCTTCTCATCTCCTCAGCTGCTCAACTGTACAGTTCTACAGTGCCGCCATCCTTTTGCCTGCTGATTTTTCGCACAGAATTTTGTATATATCTCTTCCCATGATTTTACGCATTATTATTCACAATATTCATTTTTCACTTTGCAATTTTTTTGCATTTTCTTATTTTTTACATTTTACAATCTGTAAATTCACAGAAATCAACATTTGATTTTACCCAGCTGTTGAAAACTCTGTGGAAAATGGGGAAAAGTCGGATTTTGAGCCATTTTTCTTCCCATTTTTTAAATATTACCCTGTTGAAAGCTGATTTTTTTGCGAAAAAAGAATTAACAAATTGTAAACTGCAAAGCTTTTGTTCGACTGAAATTTGTGCCCCGCCGTTTTTCACCCACAACATCTTGGATTTCAAAGTCAAGACAAATATTTTTTGCAATTTTTAATCCGAATTTCAACTTATCAACAAAGTTTTCCACATTTTTAAAGTGTTAAAGCTTCCGCAAATTTAAATTTTTTCACAGCAACTGTTGAAAACTCTGTGGAATTGTTGACTTTTGCACTAAAACTGATGGTTTTTCCACATTTTCAACAAACTTTTTAACAGTTATAAAAAATCTCCTCTCTTTTTTCAGTCTGTGGAAAACCTCTTCTGCATAAATATTCATGCTTCTGCATATTTATGACTCATAATACTTATGATAACCGCTTTTACTCTTAAAATCAGTTTGCATTAATACAGTCTCTCCGTTATAATCAGTTTTAAGAATTCTACAAATCTCCACAAATTCCAGCTATATACTCCTGTTTACAGCAGTGGAAATTCGCTTCTGCCGGAAACTGCGAGAGTCCCTTCAGGGCTCTGCTGCCTTAGCTTTAGTAATCTTTATCATCATTATTCTGAAAGACGAGGAACCCATCTATGAGAGAAGATATCTGTTCGATTCCAATTAATGACATTTTCGGACCTAAAGACGGCTGTCCCTTCTGCCGCATGAGAGACATGCTCGAGGACAGAATGTCGACCTACATAACCGGCGCAGCCATGATGGAGCCGGATGTCAGAGTCGAAACCAACCAGAAAGGCTTCTGCAAAACCCACTTTGACATGATTCTTGAGCGCGGCTCGAGGCTTTCCGTTGCTCTCATCCTTGAGAGTCTTCTTGATAATGTCAAAGATGATATAATGCCCCGCTCAAAGCCTCCCATCAAGAAAATACTGCCGAATGCCGAGAGAAGAGCAACAAGCTGTTTTGTCTGTGAAAATGTTGATAAGAACATGGAGCACCTCACTTCTACCGTCATCAATATGTGGGCAAGTGATACGGAGTTCAGACGGCTTTATGCCGAGCAGGATCATATCTGCGCCATTCACTATACATTTATCCTGAGAGCAGCACTCAAGATGCCTAAGAAATATCTCTCGGACTTCCGTGATGTAACCCAGAGTCTCACCGAAAAATACATCGATGTCCTCAGAAACGATGTCACACACTTCTGCAGGATGTTTGACTACCGCAATAAAGGCGGTGACTGGGGCAATTCAAAGGACTCCATTGAGCGCACCATCGAATACCTCACTGCCCGACCTGTAACTACAAGTACAAAAACAGAGGGCAAGAACAGATGACACAGCCTGCACAGACTTTTTCAGCCGTATCAGGCAGAAAGATACTGCCTGCCGATATTGAGAAAATCCCGGGCGGCGTGAAAATTCCCCGACTTTTTTCCCTTGCGGAAACCCTCGATTGCGGCCAGGCATTCCGCTGGGAAAAAGTCTCTCCTGCTGATACTTCCTGCGCTGAAAGTACTTTGTCCCCGCCCACACAGTGCATCGCTGTGCAGCAATCCATAATAAGTGTCTGGCAGGGAAAAGCTTTCGGAAAAAATCTCACCTTAACCGAGACAGACAGCAGTATCATCCTTGACTGCAGTCCTGAAGAATTCTCAGAAATCTGGCTTTATTACTTTGATCTTGATGCCGACTATGATATCATCAGAGAGCGGCTGTCCTGCCTTCACCCCCTGCTCAGGGAGGCTGCCTGCTATGCGCCGGGCATACGCATCCTGCGGCAGGAGCCTTGGGAAGCTCTATGCTCCTTCATAATATCGCAGAATAATAATATTCCCCGCATAAAAGGAATAATCAACCGTCTGTGTGAAAACTTCGGTGAGAATGGAGCTTTTCCATCTGCGGAAATTCTTTCAGAGCTCACTCCGGAGGACCTTGCGCCAATCAGAAGCGGCTTCAGAGCTAAATATATTGCAGCAGCCGCCCGGACTGTCTCATCAGATCCGGCATTTATCCCATCCCTCTTTTCTCTCCCTGTTGATGAAGCGAGAAAAAAACTGATGACCATAAAAGGTGTTGGACCCAAGGTTGCCGACTGCACTCTCCTCTTCGGATTTCATCGCATGGACTGTTTCCCTGTCGATACGTGGATGAAAAAAGCAATGAAAACTCTGCTGCCCGATACAGACCCGGCTGTCTTCGGATGTGACGCAGGCATAGCTCAGCAGTACATCTTCCATTACAGCCGCATGCATCCCGAACTTTTCGAATAATATCCCACGGCGGCACTTATCATACAAAACTTTCTGATACAAGCCCGTTAAGCAGTCATCAAAACCAAGTCTGCCTAACGGGCATTTTTATTCCACCAATGTTTTGCAGTGCAGCACGCAAAGTTTATGATAAGTTTTACTTATTGCAAAGGAAGAAATTATTATTTTACAATTATATTATCCACCGTTATAATAAGCTTGTCTTTTAACAGAATATCATTAAACCGTTGACGTGAGAGTAAGAACAATTTTAGCACCAACAGAGAGTCCGGGCAGCTGAGAGCCGGGCGGAAAGCAGATTGTTAAATGGGTCACTGAGGGCGCAGCGAAAAGAAAGTTTCATTTTCCTATTATACTGTGACGTTAAGGCATGCGTGAACTGCCGCGGGCATGACAGTGCCCTGAGAGTGTGCGCAGAGGCGCAAAGCAAGGTGGTACCGCGGATATATATTCGTCCTTGACAGATAATTTGTCTGTCAGGGATTTTTTTATTTCTCATGAATCCTGCAGATTTCAGCACAATCCCGGCAGCCGCCTTCAGAAAGGAAAAGACTTAAATGACTATTTCACCGGATATCGAAAAATTAAAAGTTTACAGAGACACAGGCCTCTATGACATCGCCCCGGTCAGAGCAGAGATGATGAGTGACATACGCACTCCGATAGAGGTCATGAGGATACTCAAAAACATCTCCGCTCACTGCTATATGCTTGAAAGCGCAGAGGACAATGAGCACTGGGGCAGATATACATTTTTGGGATATGATCCTATAGCCGATATAACCTGCAAGGATGGAATAATCTGCAGCGATGGTATGAAGGTGGCAGAGGGGCATCCAAGCAGTTATATACGAAGAGTTCTTTCTGAGAACAGAAGCCCCAGGGTTGATGGAATGCCATCATTTACGGGAGGACTTGTAGGCTATTTTGCTTATGATTACATCAAGTATTCCGAGCCGAGTCTTAAGCTTGATGCAGATGACAGTGAAGGCTTTCAGGATGTCGACCTCATGCTTTTTGACAAAGTCATCGCTTTTGACAATTTCAGACAGAAGATAATATTGATAGTAAACATAAAGCTTGACGACATTGAAAATGAGTATAAACGGGCTGAGACAGAGCTTGAAAAGATGCGTGAGCTGATACTTCACGGAAAGCCTGCCGAAAATCTCAGCGGCAGAATAAAAAGTGAGATAAAGCCGCTGTTCTCAGAGGAAGAGTTCTGTGGGATAGTTGAAAAAGCAAAGCAGCACATTTTCGAAGGTGACATTTTCCAGATGGTGCCTTCAAACAGACTTGAAGCAGATTTTGATGGCAGTCTCTTTAACACCTACCGGATACTGCGAACGATAAACCCCTCACCTTATATGTTCTATTTCAGCGGTTCCGATATGGAGGTAGCAGGCTCTTCACCGGAGACTCTCGTAAAACTCGAAAACGGCATACTGCATACATTTCCACTTGCCGGTACAAGGCCGAGAGGAAAGACTACCGAGGAGGACGACAGACTCATGCATGAGCTTCTTGAAGACGAAAAAGAGCTTGCCGAGCACAATATGCTCGTTGACCTTGGAAGAAATGATCTCGGAAAGATAAGTAAATTCGGCACAGTAAAGGTTGAGAGATACCATGAGATACTGAAATTCTCCCATGTGATGCACATCGGTTCAACTGTTCGTGGTGAGATAAAAGACGACTGTGATGCTCTCTCGGCAATCGAAGCAGTGCTTCCTGCCGGCACCCTTTCCGGGGCTCCCAAGATAAAGGCCTGTCAGCTGATAAACGAGCTTGAAAACAACAAACGCGGCATATACGGCGGAGCAATCGGATACATTGATTTCACGGGAAACCTCGATACTGCCATTGCTATAAGGACAGCATACATGAAAAACGGAAAGGTATTTGCAAGAAGCGGAGCCGGAATAGTCGCTGACTCAATACCTGTGAATGAGCATAGGGAATGCATCAACAAGGCTGCGGCTGTGATAGCTGCACTGAAAACCGCTGATGAGCTCGATTAAGGAGGCAGGGAAAAGTGATACTGCTTATTGATAATTATGACAGCTTCTCCTACAACCTTTACCAGCTTATCGGAACAATTGAACCCGATATAAAGGTAATAAGAAATGATGAGCTTTCTGTAGAAGAAATAAAAGAGCTGAATCCGACTGCGATAATACTTTCTCCCGGCCCGGGGCACCCCGAGGATGCAGGAGTTTGCGTAGATGTTGTAAAGAAGCTCGGAGGGATTATACCAATACTCGGCGTATGTCTGGGTCATCAGGCAATATGCGCGGCTTTCGGCGGCACCGTAACATATGCAAAGACCCTTATGCATGGAAAGCAGTCAAGAGTGAAGCTTTCAGATTCTCCCATTTTTAAGGGACTTGCAGGTGAAACAGATGTAGCAAGATACCACAGCCTGTCACTCAAGGCCGGCACCTGTCCCGCAGAACTCAGGATAACCTCAACAGCGGATGACGGAGAGATAATGAGTGTTGAACATATTTCATACCCGATATACGGGCTTCAGTTTCATCCTGAATCGATAATGACCCCCGAGGGCATAAAAATACTCAGAAATTTTACAGAGCTTGCAGAAAGCTTCGGAAAGGAAAATTAAAATGATAAAGGAAGCAATTGAGAAGATAGTGAGCAAGGAAGACCTCACATATGACGAGGCCTACACCGTGATGAACGAGATAATGAACGGAGAGACGAGTCCCACACAGAATGCTGCTTTTCTTGCCGCCCTCTCAACAAAGAGCACAAGAGCCGAGACAATAGCTGAAATCTCGGGATGTGCTTCTGCCATGAGAGAACATGCCCTTCAGGTAAATCCTGATTTTGATACCTTCGAGATAGTGGGAACAGGCGGTGACAACGCCCATTCCTTCAACATTTCAACGACATCGGCATTCATCCTTGCAGCCGGAGGCATTAAGGTTTCAAAGCACGGAAACAGAGCAGCATCCTCAAAGAGCGGAGCTGCCGATGTGCTGGAAGCTCTCGGTGTTAAAATTGATCTCTCACCGGAGCAGGTTGTCGAGAGCATGCGCAGATGCGGTTTTGCTTTCATGTTCGCCCAGAAATACCACAGCTCAATGAAATATGTGGGAGCTATACGCAGAGAGCTCGGCTTCAGAACGGTGTTCAATATACTCGGGCCTCTCACAAATCCTGCAAAGCCGTCTGCATGCCTTATAGGAGTTTATGATGAGATGCTGGTTGAGCCAATCGCACAGGTGCTCACAACTCTCGGCTACAGCAGAGGCCTTGTTGTCCACGGAACCGATAAGCTTGATGAAATAAGCATAAGCGCTCCAAGCAAAGCCTGCGCTTTCAGAGACGGCTGGTACAGGAGCTTCACAATAACACCTGAGGAATTCGGCCTTAAAAGAGGAAAGAAAGAAGATATTGTCGGCGGCACTGCCGAAGAGAACGCAGAGATAACAAGAGGAATATTGAACGGTTCTGTAAAAGATTCAAAAAGGGATATAGTCCTGATGAATGCAGGAGCGGCATTCTATGCCGATGGCAGGGTAAGCACCATTGCTGAAGGCATCAGCCTTGCAGCCTCCCTCATAGACAGCGGAGAAGCTTACAGGGTCCTCGAGATGGCTATAAAAGTGACAAACGAAGTATAAGGCGATATGAATATACTCGATACGATAGCTTCGGCGGCGAGGGCAAGAGTCGCCGAGGCAGAAGAGAAAAAACCGCTCGAAGAAATACGAGCAGAAGCGTTCTCAATGAATTCGAATACAGGATTCCCGTTTGAGAAAGCATTGGGAGGCAATGACATATCTTTCATCTGCGAGTGCAAGAAAGCTTCACCCTCAAAGGGACTCATAGCTGCCGATTTTCCGTATCTTCACATAGCAGAAGATTATGAAAAAGCAGGAGCCGCCGCGGTAAGCGTCCTCACAGAACCCGAGTGGTTCATGGGGAAAAATGAATATCTGAAGGAGATAGCGCAATCTGTACGCATTCCCTGCCTTAGAAAAGACTTCACGGTAAGCGACTACATGATATATGAGGCAAAAATTCTCGGCGCAAGCGCAGTACTCCTGATATGCTCGATACTCGGCGAAGAGAAGCTCAGGGAATACATAAATATCTGCGACAGCCTCGGGCTTTCCGCCCTGGTCGAAGCTCATGACGAACAGGAGATAAAAATGGCAGTGAGATCCGGCGCAAGGATTATAGGCGTAAACAACAGAGATCTCAAAACCTTTACGGTAGATGTCCACAACAGCGAGAGGAACCGAAAGCTTGTGCCGGAGAATATAATCTTCGTTGCCGAGAGCGGAATCAAAACTCCCGCTGATATAGACGTGCTGAGAAAAGCGAGGGTTGATGCCGTCCTGATAGGTGAAACGCTGATGCGGGCTGAAGACAGACAGGCTGCTCTCAGATATCTTAGAGGTTACTGATATGGCTCTTGTCAAGATATGCGGGCTCCGAACAGAGAAGGATGCGGCTTTCGTGAATGAAGCCTGGCCCGATTTTGCAGGATTTATATGCTCTCAGGGTTTCAGGAGAAGCATTGATTTAAGAACTGCCGCAAGGCTCAGACGGCTGATAAGCGGTGATATTGTGACAGTCGGAGTCTTTGTGGATGACTCTCAGGAAAAGATTCTCAAATTTCTTGAGAGCGGCGCAATCGGAGCTGTTCAGCTGCACGGAAGCGAAAGCGACGAATACATCGATGAACTGAAGAGTAAAACCGAGGCTGTCATAGTAAAGGCTTTTGTCATTAGGTCTGCTGATGACATAAATAGAGCTGCCGCAAGTCATGCTGACATCGTACTTCTCGACAGTGGAAAGGGCAGCGGCAGAGAATTTGATGAGAAATTAATCGGAAATTTTCCGAGAGAATATTTCCTCGCCGGAGGCATGAATGCAGAAACGGTGAGAGAGAAGATTAAGCGATTAAATCCCTTTGCAGTGGATGTCAGCTCAGGAGTGGAGACAGACGGCGCAAAGGACAGAAATAAGATGATAAAATTTGTTCAACAGGTAAGGGAGAGATAGAAAATGGCGGGAGAAAACGGAAGATTCGGCATTCACGGAGGTCAGTATATACCAGAAACCCTGATGAATGCCGTTATAGAGCTTGAAAAGGCATACAATCATTATAAAAACGATCCTCAGTTTAATGCTGAGCTTCAGGCTCTCCTGAACGATTATGCAGGCAGACCATCAAGGCTTTACTATGCCGAGAAGATGACAAAGGATCTCGGCGGCGCAAAAATATACCTCAAGCGTGAAGACCTAAACCACACAGGGGCCCACAAAATAAATAATGTGCTCGGTCAGGCTCTGCTCGCAAAAAAGATGGGTAAGACAAGGCTCATTGCAGAGACAGGTGCAGGACAGCATGGAGTTGCCACCGCTACTGCAGCGGCACTTATGGGAATGGAGTGCGTTGTATTCATGGGCAAAGAGGACACGGTCCGTCAGGCACTCAATGTTTACAGAATGCGTCTTCTCGGAGCGGAGGTAATACCGGTCACAACAGGCACTGCCACACTCAAAGATGCCTGCTCAGCTGCTTTCAGAGAGTGGACGAACCGAATTGATGACACTCACTACTGTCTCGGTTCCGTCATGGGTCCTCACCCTTTCCCGACAATTGTCCGTGACTTTCAGTCGGTCATCTCAAAAGAGATAAAGGAGCAGCTTCTCGAAAAAGAAGGCAGACTGCCGGATGCAGTCTTAGCCTGTGTCGGAGGTGGTTCTAACGCAATAGGAAGCTTCTATAATTTCATAGAGGATGAGAGTGTCGAGCTCATAGGATGTGAGGCAGCCGGACGCGGCATAGACACATGGGAAACAGCCGCCACCATGAATACAGGCCGGCTCGGAATATTCCATGGCATGAAATCATATTTCTGTCAGGATAAATACGGTCAGATAGCTCCCGTATACTCCATAAGTGCAGGCCTTGATTACCCCGGAGTGGGACCGGAACATGCGTATCTCAATGACATAGGCAGAGCGAAATATGTCCCTGTTACCGATGATGAAGCAGTAAATGCTTTTGAATATCTATCCCGGACTGAGGGAATCATTCCAGCTATAGAATCCGCTCATGCCGTCGCTTATGCCATGAAGATTGCCCCGACAATGAATAAGGATAAGATAATCGTAGTAACACTTTCTGGCAGGGGCGATAAGGACTGCGCTGCTATTGCAAGATACAGAGGGGAGGATCTTCATGAGTAATATATATAAGGCATTTGAGAATGGAAAGGCTTTCATTCCATTCATAACCTGCGGTGACCCGGACCTTGAAACAACAGGCAGGATAGTAAGGGCGCTTGCGGCAAACGGAGCATCTCTCATAGAGCTGGGCATTCCCTTCTCCGATCCTACAGCAGAAGGCCCCGTGATTCAGGACGCAAACCTCAGAGCACTGACTCACGGTGTCACAACAGATGAGATATTTGACTTTGTCAGGGAAATAAGAAAAGATGTCACGATACCAATGGTGTTCATGACATACGCAAATGTTGTATTCTCTTACGGAGCCGAGAAATTCATATCCACATGCGCAGACATCGGAATTGACGGACTTATCCTCCCTGATATTCCTTTCGAAGAAAAAGGGGAGTTCGACGATATATGCATTAAATACGGTCTTGACCTCATTTCGATGATTGCTCCCACAAGTGAAAACAGGATAGCAATGATAGCTAAAGAAGCAAGAGGATTTATCTATATCGTTTCTTCACTCGGCGTTACAGGTGTCAGAAATACTATCACCACTGATATAGGAAAACTGGTAAAGATCATCAGGGAGAACACTGACATCCCCTGCGCTGTGGGCTTCGGCATATCCACGCCTGAGCAGGCAAGGAAAATGGCATCCCTTTCAGACGGAGCGATAGTCGGCTCGGCTATAGTCAGACTTGCAGGCAAATATGGCCGTGATGCCGCAAAGCCAATCGGTGAGTATGTAAAGAACATGACCGATTCGATAAAAACTATTCTGTGACGGCTTATCGTCGGACAAATACTGCACCCGAAAATAAAAACAGCTGCGAAATCGTAAGATGGTTCCACAGCTGTTTCTGTTATGTTTCTATTTTGTCTCATCAGTTTTCGCCGATATTCTTTATCTCATTCACCGCCGAGGCTATCAGCTTACCGACACTGAGGTCAGGAACTCCGGCAACTATATTGTCGCAGTGGTTCACAGGTATCAGCACGCGTTTTGCATCGCTCGCTCCAACCGCTACGGCCATATCCGGGGTTATCTCTCCGTAGAGTGAGTCTGCAATGACAATTCCTACAGGTCCGACTATCACATCTGCCTTTCTTGCCCCGACCTTTACTGCGTTTTCACCCGTAGCTGCTGCATCAGCTCCCGCCTTCAGCATGGCAGCCGTCGCTGCGCTGTTCGTGCCGACAGCAGTTATCCTTGCTGATGGAATTGCAGACTTTATCTCTGTTATCAGCTGTCTTCCGAGTCCGCCACCCTGAGCGTCTATCACAAGTATGTTCATTTGTATTCTCCTTTTTCTTGTCACGGATGTGAGCGTATCCTCTTCGGAAACCGTCAGCACCGGGATTTTATTTAGTATAATCTATTTTCCCCTGCTGTGCAATCATTCATTCCGAAAACGGTCTGAGTGGTTGAGTTTCCAGAATGCAGGATTATTTGTTCAAAACGCCTAAGTATAGGGAAATCACATAAATCATGAAGAAACTGGGCAATTATTCTCCTGTTCGCTTGATTAATCGCCTAAAAATGATATCATTTAGGCGCAATTGAAGAAAAGATGGAACCAAAAGCGCAGGATACATCAAAGTACAGAACAGGCAGCTGAAGCTTTTATAATTCCTACTGAATTTTCAAATTGTCAGCAGCATCCGCTTATTCTGACTTAATCCTTGAAAATATATCTGCTGTGATATATAATACCCGCGGCATAAACAAATATTAAATTCTGGAGTAAATATAATATGAAACTTCCTGACAGATTTTCAAGGCGCCTGCCAATGACGCTTGCCGGAACAATTCTCTGCGCCTTTGCGGTCGGATTCTTCAAGTGCTCACTCTTCGGAGTAGATCCCTTTCAGTGCTTTGCGCAGGGAGTCCATTTGAGCTTCTTTGAGCATCTTGCCTCATACGGCACCTACTACATGATTATAAGCCTTATCATGCTTGTAATCGACCTTTTCCTCGATAAGCATTACATGGGACTTGCAACGCTCATAAATCTCTTCCTCACAGGATACATAGTTGATTTTTCAGTAAGCTGCATAAACAAAGTTCTTCCCGGTCCTGTCCTCTGGCAGAGAATAGTCATGCTTGCTGTCGGTCTTATCGTTATGTGCTTCGCTTCTGCCCTCTATATGACATCAGATATGGGAGTCTCTGTGTATGATGCAATCCCCATAGTCATCTCAAACAGAAAGAAGTGGCCCTTCAGATTCTGCAGAATTGGCTGCGACTGCATCTGTGTTCTCATTGGCTCTGCTGCTATACTCTATAAATATGGAAGCTTTTCAGAACTCTTCACTCTTGTGAATGTAGGAACAATCATCACCGCATTCTTCATGGGCCCGCTCATCGAGTTCTTCAACAAAACAGTGGCAAGGCCTCTGCTCTACGGAAAAAGCGGAAAATAAAGTATCAGACAAAGATTACAGCAGAAAGATATAACCATTCATGATGCAAAAACTGCTGCCCTATCACATCTCAATTCCCACTATCGGATTCCAGCCGATTCATCCATGGCCGCAGGCTGAAAGCTGACTGCAGATTTTTTCAATTCGCAGATAATAATTCATAGTTTGAAGATTCTTCTCATCCCTTATCGGCTTATTTACAAAACGCCGTAAAGTGTGATATAATACCCCTTACCCAAATATCGTGCCATATCCAGTGGCGCCAAATAGAAAGGAAAGAAAAGAAAATGATGAAACCCGAAGAAAAAACACTCGACATGATAGTCAACCTCTGCAAGACAAGAGGTTATGTCTACGCAGGATCCGAAATATACGGCGGTCTCGCAAACTCATGGGATTACGGCCCGCTCGGTGTCGAGTTCAAGAATAATGTCAAGAAGGCCTGGATGAAGAAATTCGTTCAGGAGTCACCCTACAATGTAGGTCTTGACGCTGCCATCCTCATGAACCCTCAGACCTGGGTCACAACAGGACATGTAAGCTCTTTCTCAGATCCTCTTCTTGACTGCAAGAGTTGCAAGGCACGTCACAGAGCAGATAAACTCATCGGTGACATTCACCCTGAGGTAAACACTGATGCAATGTCCTTTGACGAGATGGACGCATTCATCACAGAGAATGAAGATGTTGTCTGCCCTGTCTGCGGCAAGCACAACTTTACCCCGATAAGAAAATTCAACCTGATGTTCAAGACTGCCATAGGCGTCACAGAGGATTCATCTTCAACAGTATACCTCAGGCCTGAAACTGCCCAGGGAATATTTGTAAACTTTGCAAATGTACAGAGAACAACAAGAAAGAAACTTCCATTCGGTGTCTGCCAGGTCGGTAAGGCATTCAGAAACGAGATAACGCCCGGTAACTTCACATTCAGAACAAGAGAGTTTGAGCAGATGGAGTGTGAATTCTTCTGCAAGCCTGATACAGACCTTGAGTGGTTTGCTTACTGGAAGGACTTCTGTATGAACTTCCTGACAAGCCTCGGTTTAAATCGTGACAATCTCCGCTACAGAGATCATGAGCCGGCAGAGCTTGCCTTTTATTCAAAGGCTACAACCGATATCGAGTACCGCTTCCCGTTCACTGAGTGGGGCGAGCTCTGGGGAATTGCCGACAGAACAAACTATGACCTTGGCCGTCATCAGGAAGCCTCCGGCAAGAACCTCGAGTACTTCGATCCTGACACAAACGAGCACTACATTCCTTATGTCATTGAGCCGTCACTCGGCTGTGACAGAGTCGCTCTTGCTTTCCTCTGCGATGCTTATGATGAAGAGCATCTCACAGACTCAAAGGGCAAGGAGGATATAAGAACCGTCCTTCATCTTCACCCTTATCTTGCACCCTTCAAGGCTGCTATCCTCCCTCTTTCCAAGAAGCTCGGTGACAAGGCTCAGGAAATTTATGCTGAGCTTTCAAAGAACTTCATGATAGATTATGATGAAGCAGGCTCAATCGGCAAGAGATACCGCCGTCAGGATGAGATAGGCACACCATACTGCATCACAGTTGACTTCCAGACAGTAGGCGACGACAAGCAGGAAGCTGACAACTGCGTAACCATAAGAGACAGAGACTCCATGGAGCAGGTAAGAGTTCCGATCAGTGAGCTCACAGAGTGGCTCAGAGAAAGAGTCGACTTCTGATTCGGCGATACAGAAAAATATCAGAATGACGAACCGGCAGCTTCCGTAAACTGGAAACTGCCGGTAATCTGTTTTGTGGTTCTTTGATTTTCAATCAGATACTGCATAAATTCATATTCCCTAAGAGGAAATAACTGCTCCGGTAATATGATTTACTTCTGTCCTGTAACCTCTGCAAGTCTGTTCTTACGACGGTTCTTGACTTCCTCAGCCATTGGCGTAATTTCTCCTGCTTTGGTGAGACTTATCTTGGTGAGAAGCGGACCTGCAAGCTCATAAACAAGAATTCCAAATAGAGTGATATTCCTGATAAGGGCTCCCTGTTCACCCAGCTGCATAGCGAGTGTGCACATTCCGAGAGCGACACCGGCCTGTGGAAAAAGCGTAATACCGAGGTACTTCTGTGTCTGCGGAGGACACTTCATCATCTTTGAGCTGACTCTTGCTCCCGTATACTTTCCAAGGCAGCGAATCACGATATACACAATACCGATAAGAACGATTGTGATGTCCGAGAACACGCTGAGCTCAAGTCCTGCGCCGCTTATAACAAAGAACAGGGCGAAGACAGGACTTGTCCATCTGTCTACCATTGCCATGATATCCTCAGAAAGCGGGCAGAGATTGCAGAAGACTGTGCCGAGCATCATGCATGTGAGAAGTGAGGAAAAGCCGATTGTGACAGGTCCTACCTGAAATTCTACCATAGTCAGAGAAACCGTGAGAAAAACAAATGCGATAGACATATTCAGTCTGTTTGTGTGAGAATTGAATATTTTCTCAATCTGCGTAAGAACCCAGCCCATGAATGCGCCAAGCGCAAGTGAAAGTGCAATTTCGATGATTGGATTCAGGATGATAGCTACAAGATCCATCTCTCCGTTTGCGATAGTTTTTGCTATACCGAATGCAACAGCGAACGCAATAAGTGCGACGGCATCATCGAGCGCAACTACCTGCAGAAGCAGTGTCGTGAGAGGTCCCTTTGCCTTATACTGACGAACAACCATCAGAGTTGCGGCAGGAGCAGTTGCGGTAGCTATAGCTCCGAGTGTGATAGCCTGCGGAAGCGAGAGCTTGTCAGGCAGCATAAAGTGAACGCCTATGAGGGCAATCTCAACAAAGGCACAGGCTGTCAGGCCTTCAAACAAGGCAACAACTATACTCTGCATGCCTGTCTTTTTGATCGTGCTGAGCCTGAACTCGTTTCCTATAGTGAATGCGATGAATCCGAGAGCAATCTCACTGACAAGCTCGAGATTCGAGACAGCCGCTTCAGTTGTGAAGCCGAGTCCGCCGATATGAAGAGCGCCAAGGCAGTAAGGTCCGACAAGAACACCTGCGATGAGGTAAGCTGTAACTGCCGGAAGCTTGAGCGGCTTGAACACTCTTGTCATCAGAAGTCCGGCTAATATAGCTATTGATACGGACAATAACGTACTCATTTTTCTATTATCTTCTTTCTTTTCGCTCCTCAGAGGAGCTTTATATTTAGGCTGCGATTATTAATGAAAGGCCCGGAACTCTGCCGGAAAGCTCCTCTTTGAAAGCTCTTCAGCTCTGTCCTTAATCTTTCTGATTTCTCGCGACTGAAAGTATATACCTTTGCACATTAAAATTCAAGTGAGATAAAGAGTTTATTAGCTGACTAAAGTGTACCATTCCGCCTGCGCAGCGGGTTATCGTAATTATAAATCTTCTGAGCCTGCACAGCTGCTCAGAATTAGTAGAACGCTTGTAAATAATGCATCTTCTGTGATATTATTTGAGCGGGTTCACATCCATATATTTTTCACGCGAACCAAATAATCTCAGGAGACCTATATAAAAATGACAGAATCTGAAAATATAAAAGCCGTTCTCTTTGACCTTGACGGAACACTTATCGACACTGAAAAATATTACCGCATCTGCTGGCCGAAAGCCATGAAGATGTTCGGGTACAATATGACTGATGAGCAGACGCTCACTCTGCGCTCCCTCGGCAGGCCCTTTGCTCCCGAACATCTGAAGAAGATGATGGGAGACCCGAACCTTGATTACTACGCAATCAGAGCGAAGCGCAGCGAGCTCATGGAGCAGCTGATAGCTGAAAACGGTATACAGCTGAAGCCCGGAGCAGTTGAGCTTCTGACATATCTTCGCTCTAAAGGCATAATAACTGCAATTACAACCGCAACAGACCTTGAGCGTACTGAGCGCTATCTTAAGATGACAGGCATTTCCGAGCTCTTCGACAGAAAAATAAGCGCCGCCATGGTATCGAGAGGCAAGCCGGCGCCCGATGTATATACTTATGCCGTAAATGCGCTTGGCCTGTCTGCAGGCGAATGCGCTGCTGTTGAAGATTCCCCGAACGGAGTAAAAAGTGCCTCTTCAGCAGGGCTTAAAGTCATCATGGTACCGGATCAGGACGAGCCCGATGAGAGCATCACCCGTCTTCTGTGGAAAAAGGTCAGAATTCTCTCGGATATAGCAGAGTTCATCTGACCGCAGATTTGAATTTCAATCGAAAGAGGTCCGCCGCGTCATCAGACGAGCGAACCTCTTTTGCGTCATATTTTCAACAGAATGTTTATCAGTGGTGGAAAAGTCTGATGCCTGTGAATGCCATTGTTATGCCATACTTGTCAGCCGTCTCAATGACGTTGTCGTCACGGATGGATCCACCCGGCTCAACTATATATTCAACGCCGGATTTTCTTGCTCTCTCGACGTTATCACCGAATGGGAAGAAGGCATCTGAGCCTACCGTTACGCCTGTCATGCCGTTCAGCCACTCTCTCTTCTCTTCAGGAGTAAATACTGACGGCTGCTCAGTGAAGTAGTTCTGCCAGTTTCCGTCTGCCACTACATCGAGGTACTCGTCGGAGATATAAACATCTATGGTGTTGTCTCTGTCAGCTCTTCTGATGCCCGGCTTGAACGGAAGCTCGAGAACCTTCGGGCACTGACGGAGATACCAGTTGTCAGCCTTGTTTCCTGCAAGACGTGTGCAGTGGATTCTTGACTGCTGACCTGCTCCGATTCCGATTGCCTGTCCGCCCTTTACATAGCAGACAGAGTTGGACTGTGTATACTTGAGAGTGATGAGAGAAACCATCATATCGCGGATGACTTCCTCACTCATGTTCTTTGCCTTTGTGACAACATTTGCGTAGAGAGACGGGTCAGCTATATTGAGCTCATTTCTTCCCTGCTCAAATGTGATGCCGAAAACATCCTTGTGCTCTATCGGCTCAGGTATATAATCAGGGTCAATCTCAACTACATTGTAGTTGCCCTTCTTCTTTGTCTTCAGTATCTCGAGAGCCTCATCTGTGTAGCCGGGAGCGATTATTCCGTCAGAAACCTCTCTCTTGAGGATAAGCGCTGTCTCCTTGTCGCATACATCTGAGAGAGCTGCCCAGTCGCCGTAGGATGACATTCTGTCGGCTCCCCTTGCGCGTGCATAAGCTGTAGCGATAGGTGTAAGCTCGAGGTCATCAACGAAGTAAATCTTCTTGAGTGTCTCATCCATCGGGATTCCGAGAGCCGCGCCTGCCGGTGAAACGTGCTTGAAGGATGCTGCTGCAGGAAGGCCTGTAGCTTTCTTTAGCTCACGGACGAGCTGCCATGAATTGAAGGCATCCATAAAATTGATATATCCGGGTTTGCCGCAGAGAACCTTTATGGGAAGGTCCCTGCCGTCATTTACAAAAATCTTTGACGGCTTCTGATTGGGGTTGCAGCCATACTTTAATTCAAGCTCTTTTGCCATTTCAGTAATTTCCTTTCGATATTATTTATTCTTATTGATTATTCTTGTTTCAGTATCGCCTGTCTCAAGATTGATGAAACGTGTGAAAAGTGAAACTTTGTTGTCCTCGTTGAGGTTTGTCCAGAGTGTATCTGTGAACTCATCGATGTTTCCGCTAATCTTTATCCTCTCAGGCTCGCCCTCAAATGAAGGTATCCTCGGGTTTCCGTCACACTTGTATGTGTGGATAAAGTGCCCGATTCCCGGCTGAGCCATGTAATCAAAGAACTGTCTCTCGTGATAAGCGCCGTTGCCCTCGCTTGACTTGAGAATGGAGAGCTTATAGTCAAATGTTCCGTTATTTCTTACAACAACTCCGGATATACGAGGAGTGAAATTAGGCTCATCAGGTTCATAGCAGCGTGTCCTGAGGGCATCCTCGAAGCTCATACCCTCCTTGAGAAAATCATACACTGTATCTGTCTGGTCACCGTTTGTCACTATTGTAGTGTCACCGAGAACTCTGACAGGCGCATAGATAACGAGTGACGGGTCAACAAGCTTTGCGGGGTCGAATGCCTCTGTCCTTATTCCGTCATCCTGTGTAACAAACACTCTGTTCCTTGAGTTTACGCTTCTGCCCATGATGAAATATCCGATAACTGCATACTTTCCGCACTCGCTTGTGCCGATTATTATGCCTCTGCCCGGATAAGAATTGTTCTTTAATTCGCATGCAATGCATTTTGTTTCCATTGTATTTATACCTCTGATTAAAATAATCGTTGTTTACGAATAAAGGCCCAGCCGCCTGCGGAAGCTTTCCGTTTTCGGACTTCGCCGGCAGACATGCTTTCTGAGCTTTATCCGCTTATCTTAACACGGTTTCCCTCGACCTCAAGCTTTCCCTCACAGAAAAGTGACACAGCCTGAGGGAGTATCTTCCACTCAGCCTCTTCCATTATCCTCTTCTGCAGAGTTTCCGGGGTATCGTTATCCATGACAGCTACCGGCTTCTGGATGATTATCGGGCCGCCGTCACATATCTCATTCACGAAATGTACCGTGGCGCCGCTCACCTTTACTCCTCTCTCAAGTGCAGCCTCATGAACATGGAGTCCGTAGAAGCCCTTGCCGCAGAAAGAAGGAATCAGTGCCGGGTGGATGTTGATTATCCTGTTCTTATAGACCTGAGGCACCTTTGAGCTTATTATCGTCATGAATCCTGCGAGCACCACAAGGTCGATGTTGTTGTCCTGAAGTGTTTTCAGAAGTGCATCGCTGTATTCATCGGTTGAGGAATAACTTTTTCTCAGGAGAACCTCTGTCTTTATATCATTCTGCTTTGCCCTCTCGAGAGCATAAGCATCTGAGCGGCTTGCAACGACAAGAGTTATCTTTCCGTTCTTTATCTCGCCGCGCTTTTCGGCATCTATGAGTGCCTGAAGATTTGTTCCGCCGCCTGAAACGAGCACACCTATATTCAGCAAAGAATTACCCCCTCGTCACCACTGACGACCTCACCGAGAACAAATGCCTTCTCGCCTGCAGCCTCGATAGCCGCAATGGCCTTGTCTGCGGTGTCGGCGGACACTGCCATGACTATTCCGACACCCATGTTGAAGGTGTTGAACATATCTCTCTCAGGAATGTTTCCGACCTTCTGAATGAGATCAAATATCGGAAGTACCGGAACAGCTGACTTTGTTATCTTAGCTGTAAAGCCATCTGTCATCATTCTCGGAACATTCTCATAGAATCCGCCGCCTGTGATATGGGAGATTGCCTTAACATCAGCAGCCTTTATTGCGCCGAGCACGGATTTTACATATATCTTTGTAGGTGTGAGGAGACTCTCACCGAGTGTAGCACCGAGTTCATCATAATAGACCTTGAGGTTCTCTTCAGTAACATCAAATACCTTTCTGACAAGGCTGAATCCGTTGGAATGAACTCCGCTTGAAGCGATTCCGATTATCACATCGCCCTCTGTCATGCGTGAGCCGTCTATTATATCCTTCTTGTCAACTATTCCGACATTGAATCCGGCTACATCATAGTCATCAACAGGCATAAGACCCGGATGCTCGGCTGTCTCACCGCCGATAAGTGCGCACTCAGCCTGAACGCAACCCTCAGCAACGCCGCCGACTATCTCTGCTATCTTCTCAGGGTAGTTCTTTCCGCAGGCAATGTAGTCGAGGAAAAACATCGGTCTTGCTCCGCAGCAGATGACATCATTCACGCACATTGCAACTGCATCAATGCCGATTGTGTCATGCTTGTCCATAAGCTGGGCAATCTTTACCTTTGTGCCGCATCCGTCCGTACCTGAAACGAGTATCGGTTCCTCCATGCCGTCGAAACCGGGCTTGAAAAGTCCGCCGAACCCGCCTATTCCGGATACTACTCCCGGAATGTTTGTCCTTTTGATATGTTCCTTCATAAGCTCTACAGACTTGTAACCTGCGGTAACATCAACGCCTGCAGCCTTGTATGAATCACTGAAACTTTTGCTCATAATTTTCTTTCCTTTTTTCCTTTGGTTTACGAAAGTTGATTTATGTGAAAACCGGTTTCAACCGGTTGATGAAAACCGGTTTCAGCCGGTTGATGAAAACCGGTTCCGGCCGGCTTCAATCATCAATAAGCTTATCAGAATGCCCAGTCGCCGTTTCTGAATATCGGGATGAGCTCGCCGTCTGCATTATATCCGTCAATGCACATATCCTCGGAGCCTACCATGAAATCAACATGAATCATGGAGTCATTGATTCCGGCTGCATGCTGCTCCTCCTTGCTGAGTCCCCCGCACTTCTCCGGCTCGACTGTAAAGCCTCTGCCGAGAGCGATGTGACAGCTTGCATTTTCATCGAAGAGAGTCTCATAGAAGAGTATGCCTGTGTTGTTTATCGGTGAATCGTAAGGGATAAGAGCGCATTCGCCGAGATAGTGAGCGCCTTCATCCATGTTTATCATTCTGTCGAGAACGTCCTCGCCAACCTCTGCATGCCACTCTACTGCTCTGCCGTTCTCGAAGCGGATTGAGAACTTATCAATGAGCTGTCCCTGATAGGAAAGCGGCTTCGTAGCAACGAGAGTTCCTTCCGCTATATTTCTGTTCGGTGAGGTAAACACTTCCTCTGTAGGCATGTTTGGGTTGTTGAAAACTCCCTTGTAGTTGGTGTCTCCACCGCCGCCCCACGGAGCACCCGGTATAAGACCTACTGTAAAGTCTGTGCCGTACTTATTGCTGTAGTGGAGCTTTGTGAGCTTGAACTCTGTCATCTTCTCGCTTCTTGACTTAAGCTCCTTGTTGTGGGCATCCCATTCTGCGACAGGGTCGTTATCCTTTGTTATGCGGACAGTCTTGAGAATTGCATCCCAGAGCATATCGACAGCCTTGCTTGTCCTCTCGCCCGGGAATACCTTCTTTGCCCACTTTGGTGATGAAACAGCAACAATTGTCCACTGGTTTCTGCCATCCTGGGCATCACGGTATTTTTTGAGTACCTTCTGACGGGCGATGAGCGACTTCTGGAATTTGTCAGCATTTATTCCCGCAAGTCCGTCAGGGTCATCCGAAAGAACATGGATAAGAGCAGGCACCTCATCAACCGTGTATTCTGCCTTTTTCTCCTCCCACTCAGGCACATTGGAGAGTGTGGTGACAGTCTCGTGTCTGTACTTAAGCTTTGTTATATCCTGGCAGTTCCAGTCAACTCTTACCCACTTTGCGCCTGCCTTGTAGGCTTCATCCGTGAGCAGCTTAGCAAATTCTGCCTGGTCAACGCTTATATTTATAATGACTCCCTGCCCCTTCTGGACATTCACTCCGCACCTTACAGTGAGGCGGGCATATTTTCTCATAAGTGTTTTTGATATCATTTAGTGTTCCTCCGCATTGTAAAATCAGAGTTCGGCAGCTTTCTGCTGAATTGCCTCTTCCTTCTTTGCCACGCCTTCCTCCATGCTCTTCTTCATGTCCGCCAGCTTATCCGCAATGGCATCGTCAGAGAGAGCGAGCATCTCAGCCGCAAGTATGGCGGCATTGTCAGCGCCATTGAGTGCAACCGTAGCAACCGGAATGCCGGACGGCATCTGTACTGTTGCCAGGAGAGCATCGAGCCCCTCAAATGTTGACTTTATCGGAATGCCGATAACAGGAAGGGTTGTGTGTGCAGCGAGTACTCCTGCGAGGTGAGCTGCCATTCCGGCTGCCGCTATTATCACGCCGAAGCCGTCAGCCTTTGCGTTCTTTGCAAAATCAGCGGCCTTTTCCGGTGTCCTGTGGGCGCTCATCACATGTACTTCGTAAGGTATATCAAAGCTTTTGAGTCTTACTATAGCCTTAGACACTACCGGGAAATCGCTGTCGCTTCCCATTATTACCGCAACTTTTTTAGACATTTTAAAAAATTCCTCCTTGTGCAAAAGAAAAAGGAACTGCAGCAGTACAGTTCCATGAAAACTCAGTTTTTACGCAAAAATGCCTTGGAAAACGAAAAAGCAAATACTTCCATATTGCGCATATCCGTTACCTCCGGGCAAGTTTCATTTATTTCTCCCTTATTTTACGCAAAATATGCCGATATTTCAAGTGTTAATATATTCACATTCTTTTTTTGTGACATTGACTTTTATATGCAGGTTTATCATCAGGAATTTTGTTGATTTTATTACTGCCCGCAGTTTTCGCGGGCAGTGATGCCACAAGCGACAGAATGGTTTTTTATAAAGCTGCGAATTTGCTAAAGATTCTCCGTTTCATAATCTCGCCAATAAGAAATTCTACTCCGCAGACTTCAGGATTATCTCCACAGGACAGTGGTCACTTCCCATAACATCCGCAAGGATCATCGAATCTTCAACTCTCTCAATGAAGTTCCCGGTCGTCAGGAAGTAGTCGATGCGCCATCCGACATTATTCTCCCTCGCTCTTGCCCGGTAGCTCCACCATGAATATGCGTTTTCCTTGTCCGGATAAAAATACCTGAAGGTATCGACAAAGCCGCTTGAGAGAAGCTCTGTCATCTTTCCTCTCTCCTCGTAGGAAAATCCGGCGTTGCCAATATTCTGCTTCGGGTTTTTGAGGTCTATCGGTTTGTGTGCAACATTCATATCACCGCAGACGACTACAGGCTTTTCCTCACTGAGCTTCCCAAGGTAATCCCTGAAAGCATCCTCCCACTGCATCCTGTAGTCGAGTCTTTTCAGTCCCTGCTGGGCATTAGGTGTATATACGCACACAAGGAAAAAGTCATCATACTCAGCGGTTATTGCTCTGCCCTCGTGAGAATGTTCCTCCTTATCTATACCGTATCTGACAGAAAGCGGCTCAGACTTTGAGAGGACAGCCGTACCCGAGTAGCCTTTTTTCTCCGCTGAATTCCAGTAAACATGATATCCGCTGAGATCAAAGTCAGCCTGCTCAGGCTGCATCTTAGTCTCCTGTATGCACATGATATCCGGATCCTCGCTTCTCAGAAAATCCATGAAGCCTTTTCCCATGCAGGCTCTGAGTCCGTTTACATTCCATGATACAAGTTTCATCGCAAGAAATCTCCTTGAAAAAAATACCGGTTATGATATAATCGAATGACAATAAATTCAAATAAAAAGGAAGGAAGTACTCAAGATGAGCAATCCCGTAGTAACATTCAAAACAACAAAGGGCGTGATGAAAGCTGAGCTTTACCCTGAGGTTGCGCCTAATACTGTAAACAATTTTATCTCTTTAGTCAAGAAGGGATTCTATAACGGAACCATTTTCCACCGTGTGATACCGGGATTCATGATTCAGGGCGGCGACCCTGAGGGAACAGGAATGGGCGGACCTGACTATTCAATAAAGGGAGAATTTTCAGGCAACGGTTTCAAGAATGACCTTAAGCACACCACAGGAGTTCTCTCCATGGCACGTTCCATGAGGCCGAATTCAGCCGGCAGCCAGTTCTTTGTGATGGTAGCGGATGCTCCTCATCTTGACGGTCAGTATGCCGCTTTCGGAAAGCTTATCGAGGGCCAGGAAACAGCCGATGCAATAGTTTCCCTCAAGCGTGACTACATGGACAGACCTTATGAGGATGCTGTCATGGAGGAAGTTACCGTAGAAACATTCGGCGTGGATTATCCTGAGCCGGAGAAGGTCTGAAATAAAGTATGACTGAGCTTAACCCTAAGCTGCCCGAACTGCGGGCAAAGTCAATGGCTCTGCCGCTGCAGCCGGGAGTTTACCTGATGCATGACAAGACCGATAAGATAATATATGTCGGCAAGGCAAAGGCACTTAAAAACCGCGTGTCGCAGTATTTCGGCTCCGACAGAAACCATCAGGAAAAAGTAAAGCAGATGGTCCTGAATGTCGACCACTTTGAGTATATAGTGACGGACTCGGAGTTCGAGGCACTAGTCCTTGAAAACAGTCTCATCAAGCATCACCAGCCGAAATATAATATCCTCCTGAAGGATGACAAGGGTTACTCCTACATCAGAATCAGTCCTCCGCCGTGGTCGAGAATAAGTGAAGCAAAGCAGATACTTGATGACGGCGCCAAATACATTGGTCCGTACATGAGTTCATGGTCCATAAAAGAGACCATAGATGAGGCAAGGAAAATTTTCATGCTGCCCTCCTGCAGCAAAAAATTTCCCCAGGACTTTGGCAGGCAGCGTCCATGCCTCAACTACTATATAAAACAGTGCTGCGCACCGTGCAGAGGCAGGATGAGCGAGGAAGAATACAACGAAGCTGTAGAAGATGCCCTCGAATTTATCAAAGGCGGCTCAAGCCAGTCGGTAAAGATGCTTACCGCAAGGATGGAGGAGGCCTCTGAAAACCTTGAGTTTGAGCTTGCCGCAAGGATACGCGACAGAATTCAGGCAATAAACAAGCTGCGGGAAAAGCAGAAGGTCGTCGAGAGCCGTGTTCGTGAGCAGGATGTCATAGCAGCCGCTAACGGAAGCAGCGGCCGTACGGTCGTCGCAGTTCTCAAATTTCAGGATGGAAGGCTCTTCGACAGGGAGAATTTCTCCTTCAGCGATATAGAAAACCCGTCTGAGCTGAGAGCAGAGTTTGTAAGGCAGTACTACTCCAATCGTGACCGCATACCTCCTCAGGTGACTATAGACGGAGAAACAGAAGACAAGGAGCTGCTTGAGAGATGGCTCTCGGAAAAAGCAAAGCGAAAGGTGATAATCCACATACCGCAGAAGGGTGATCAGCTGAAGCTTGTCGAGATGTGCCGCTCAAATGCAGCCGAAAAGCTCTCCGAAGGCACAGGCAGCCATGGCAGAGAGCTCTCCGCCCTCGATGAGCTTGCAAGACTTCTCGGGCTTCCTCAGCCGCCGCAGTACATTGAGTCCTACGACATATCAAACCTTGCCGGAGGAGAAAATGTAGCCGGCATGGTGGTATTCAAGGATGGCCGACCGTATAAGGCGGGCTACAGGCGCTTCAAGATAAAGACAGTAGTCGGTCAGGATGACTACGGCTCACTGAGAGAAACGATTTCCAGGCGCTTCGGTGAATACTACAAGCACAGGGAAGCAGGAGACGATGACTATTTCGGTGTTCTCCCAGACCTTATCCTACTTGACGGAGGCAAGGGACAGGTGAATGCTGTCCTGCCTGTACTCGAACAGATGAAGATTAATGTTCCCTGCTTCGGCATGGTCAAGGATGACTCCCACAGAACAAGAGCTATAGCAGTGAGCGGAGGAGAAATTGCGATTAACGATACCCGCTCGGCTTTTACGCTCTGCTCTCTGCTGCAGGATGAGGTTCACCGATATGCCATAGGCTTCCACCGCCAGCAGCGAAAGAAAAATGTCATTTCTTCCACCATAACCTCGATACCCGGAATGGGTCAGGCGAGAGCTGCCTCATTGATGAAGCAGTTCCGGACAGTAAAGGCGATAAGCGAAGCAGATCTCACAGAGCTTGAGAACTGTCCGAAGATGAATCACCCTGCCGCAGTCAATGTCTGGAATCATTTTCATCCGGATGAACAGATAGAACTTGACTGAGTGAGTATACCGCCAGCACCTCAGAAAATGAGCTTTCATCTGTACCCTTTTTATAACGCTTTTTGTAAAAAACACCCCTAAGCACATCGTGACAGCTTTCGTCATTATGCTCAGGGGTTTCTTTTTTGTTTCGAAATTTTACATTCGAACTTTTTCTGTTAATGATGTTTCTGTTTTACTGCTTTGTCCACTCGATACCGGCTGCAGTATCCTTAACTACTACGCCTCTTGCAGCAAGCTCGTCCCTTATCCTGTCAGCCTCTGCCCAGTTCTTGGCTTTCCTTGCCTCTGTGCGCTCTGCGATGAGCATTTCAATCTCAGCTGCCTCCTCAGGAGTGACATTGCCGTGATTTGCTTTTTTCTTATTAGGGTTAAGAAGATTAAGTGAAAGCACCTTATCAAAGTCATCGATAATATATCTCTTTGTAGCTCCGTTGGTATCGAGCTTGAGAACATCATAGACCTTTGTGATGCCGAGAGCAGTATTCAGATCATTTCCAACAAGGTCGAGGAATATCTTCTTCTGCTGAGCAGCAAGTTCTGTGTCGACCTCTCCCTCATCCGGTATGTTTGCAATCCTCTTCGTGAGCTTCTCATAAGCCGCGACCGCATTGTCAAGATTCTCATAGGAGAAGACAAGTGGCTTTCTGTAGTGGCTCTGCAGGCAGAAGAATCTATATGCTATCGGGTCGTAACCCTTATCCTCAAGAAGCGACACCGTGAGAAAATCTCCTTTTGACTTGCTCATCTTGCCTGTTTCGTCATTGAGGTGAAGAACATGGAACCAGTTTGTGCACCAAGGGTGGCCGAGATAGGATTCTGACTGCGCTATTTCATTTGTGTGGTGAGGGAAAGCATTGTCAATTCCGCCGCAGTGGATATCAAGATACTCTCCGAGATACTTGATGGATATGCACGAGCACTCAATATGCCAGCCGGGATAGCCGTAGCCCCATGGTGAATCCCACTTGAGCTCCTGATCGTCAAACTTTGACTTGGTGAACCAGAGAACAAAGTCGCTCTTGTTCTTCTTGTTGCCGTCCTCTTCAACGCTGTCACGCACGCCGATTGCGAGGTCCTTCTCGTCGACATTTCCGAATACATAGTAGTTCTTAAGCTTGCTTGTATCAAAATATACATTTCCGCCTGCCTGATAAGCATATCCGTCAGCAAGCAGTTTTGTTATCATGTTTATGTATTCGGGAATGCATGTTGTGGCCGGAGCGACAACATCAGGATACTTAATGTTGAGCTTTCTGCAGTCATCAAAGAAAGCATCTGTATAATACTTAGCTATCTCCATTACTGTTTTATGCTCTCTCCTTGCGCCCTTGAGCATCTTATCTTCGCCGGTATCTGCATCACTTGAGAGGTGTCCCACATCAGTGATATTCATTCCCCTCTTCACATCGTATCCGTAATATCTGAGGAACTTCTCAAGGACATCCTCCATTATGTATGTCCTGAGGTTTCCTATGTGAGCATAATGATAAACTGTAGGTCCACAGGTGTACATTTTGACCTTGCCCTCCTCATGGGGGATGAACTCTTCTCTTTTTCTTGTAAGTGTATTGTAAAGCTGCATTTTAATTCCTTTCTCCGCCTTTCGGGACAGATTCTTGTATATCCTTCATTTCTTCTGTATCTTCCGCTTCCTCAGACTCATCCTCTGCTGAATTTTCAGCAGTCTTGAGTTCCCTTGTCAGCTCGTTGACAACCTTCCACATTGAGTCAAGCTCAAGCTGCATCCTGCACATTTCCTGAGCCACAGGGTCGGAAACATGTATCTGGTCAAGATCATCGACAACCTTTTTCCCGTTAAGCCTTACTATCCTTGCCGGCACACCGACTGCGGTCGCATTATCGGGCACCTCAGCCAGCACAACTGCGCCGGAGGCGATTCTCGAATTATCACCCACTCTGAACGGGCCGAGAACCTTAGCTCCGGAACCGACAAGCACATTGTTTCCGAGCGTCGGATGACGCTTTCCTGTATCCTTTCCCGTACCACCGAGGGTTACTCCCTGATACAGCGTACAGTTATCACCTATCTCTGTTGTTTCACCTATGACCACACCCATCCCGTGATCGATGAAGAGATTCTTCCCTATGGTTGCTCCCGGGTGTATCTCTATTCCTGTTTTATGCCTTGCCCGCTGTGATATATATCTCGCAATAAGCTTCATATCATGCTGATAGAACCAGTGAGCTCTTCTGTATGATCTTATTGCCTTGAAGCCCGAATAGAGAAAATACACCTCAAGACGGCTTCTTGCTGCCGGGTCCCTTTCCATTATAAGGTCGAGCTCGGCTTTAAGCTTATCAAACATTCTTCCCTATCTTCCTTTTTCAAGTTTTACCGTACAAAAAAGCCTTCGGCTGCATAACCAGAATGTCCGGCTGCACTCGAAGGCGTAATTTTCCAATATACGCGGTTCCACTTCGGTTTATTACTCAATACGCCTTAACGCGGCAAAAACTCAGCAGCAAAAAGCTGCCTACCTTTCTTCGTGCCCACATACTCAGGCAGCACCATTCGGTGCTCTTCTACTTTTCCGCAGGCCAGCTCCAGGGCGCACTTCACATCTCTGCTTTCATGCCGGCTCACAGCCGCCGACCGGCACTCTCTTCGAAAGCCTTAAAAAGATACTACTCTTCCCGTTCACAGCATTTAATGCGATTATACACTCTGAATATTTTTTTGTAAAGTGCTTTTTGTTGACAAAATTACCTCATCGGTGTAAAATACCAATGCTCGGGTTCAGTCCCGTCAATAGATTATTTTTGTCTCCGTAGCTCAGCAGGATAGAGCGTTCGCCTCCTAAGGTGTTACTTTATCGCTTGCCTTTTCAAAAAAGGCAAGTGGTAATACAAATACAATTTAATAAATGTCGCTATAGCTCAGCCGGATAGAGCGACCGCCTCCTAAGAAAAAGGGCGAGCACGAGTCTGCTGAAAAACTGTAATTCTGTT
>R21__coassemble_642_pt1 | contig 27770 bp, 24 predicted proteins | sample R21__metabat2_high_PE_066 | metagenome-assembled genome bin R21
ACAAGTACCTTGTAAACAACTACAGCTACTCTGCAAGGCCGTATGTTGATGTCGGGGCAAGCGGCTGGGTAAACAAGTATGCGGTCAACATGTTCAAGGACAAGTGCGGAAACTGCTACTCATGGGCAGCGGCATTTACCTGCCTTGCAAAAGGAGTGGGATATAATGCCGTTGCTGTATCCGGATGGTGTACGAGCTATCTTGAATGGGGCTGGTCGCGTCATGGATTTACGGAAATCATGGTAAATGGAGTTGCCTATATCCGTGATCCTGAGCTTGAACACGCTTACGGAAAAGACCTGTTCTTCAAAACAGCAGAGAATCAGCAGATATATTATACTCACACAGCTTGACTATCTTAACGGCAGACAGAAATCCATCGGGCAAGAGGCTGTGATTAGCCTCTGAACTCTCAGACCATCATGCGCTCCTTTCGATGCCCGGCGGTTCAGCCATAGATGAAAGCCGATGATGGTTAGTCCGCAGTTTCAACGGAAATCATATTTTCAAAATACATTATACTGCTGTACATTTACATAGTTAGCAAGTTACGCAGTTACGCAGTTACGCAGTTACGCAGTTACGCAGTTACGCAGTTATACAGTTATGTAGTTACGCAGTTATACAGTTGCACAGACAGGGAATTTTTCCTGCCTGTACAACTGTATTTTTTTACTGCAGAGTTCATCTGCTGAAAATAATTTTTTAAAATCTGATTATGCAACAGTTCTGCAACACCCTTTATTGTATTATACAGTCACAGAAGACAACAAACCGAATATAAAGACAGAACGGAGATAGAAAATGAAAAAGGCAATGAAGGCAGCAGCGATGAACGATGAGGCGCTTGCAAAAATAAGCGGAGGAAACGACGGCGATTCACTCTATGAGATAGAACACAGATGCCAGCTCCACTACATGGGAGAAGAGGTCGAGGTATACTGCTCCTTCTTCCACTGGCACACAAAGCACGGAAGAATCATTTCGATTGAGCAGCTCTGGGAACCGGATGAATTGGAAGGCCTGTACGCAACTGTTTACCTGGTATATTTCCCTGACAGTCATCACACCGAGTGGGTAAAGTCCAACGAAATTGAGAGAAAGTAATCAAGACATTCAATTAAAATTCATATAAAAAACAAAAAGAAACAAAAATCTAAAAACAAAAAATTGGAGGAAAACAAAATGATGAACACAAAAATGATGAACGATGAGATGCTCAGAAAGGTAACAGGCGGCGACAACGGTGACACATACAAGGAGATAGTGAAGGACATGCCTCTCTACTCGGTCGGTCAGGTTGTCAAGGTATACATCAGCGGTCTTCACCTCTTCTCAAGACAGGCTACAGTCCTGGCTGTCAACTACAACACAACAGACATGAAGCTCAGCCAGTTCGGCTATCAGGATCACTACTTCAACTACACAGTTGAGTACTCAGACGGAAAGCAGTCCTATGTTCTCGCTGATGACATCGTCAGCTGATAATAAGCAGGAAGTTACAAATTCAAAGTTCAGACAATCGCAGAAAACCCCTCAGGCAGAAGTCTGAGGGGTTTTCGTTATTCTGTGTTTTCCGTGAGTTTAAGTGATAAGCAGCCGGTGGTCATATCTCTGATCAGCTCTGCATTGTTATAGCAGCAGGAGGGGATATTTCCCGTTACGATTACAGAGACTCAGCCGCTTTCAGTTAATGGTAAAAATCATCAGAAATTGAACTCTGTGCCGCTTGCATAGTATGACATAGTGTTTATCTTCTTTATGCTGCCGTCAACTATATCGAAGACATGCCAGTAGGTGCCGGCCTTATTAGGCACATAGTACTTTGCTACCTGAGTATTTCCCTTATACACGGTTACTGTGGCTCCGGAATTTGCGAGCGCTGTTGAGGAAGTACTTGATCTGTTGGTGAAATCCTTTATGTAGTACTTATAGGTTCCGCCTCCTACATAGGCAGCCGAGAGGTCAAGCGTGATAGTCTCCGGGCCATAGGCGCTTCTGTCATCAACATCGAGCTGGCAGAGATATTTGCTTGCGCTGAGATTATAGCAGGACTTGCCTGAGTAATACACATGGAATGTGCTGCTCGAAGTCGGACCGAACAGATGAGAATCGAGGTCATTCGGAGTTGAACCCCATGTAAGGACGATTCTGTAGGTTGTATTTGAGAGCTTCTGTGAGAGGGATATCTGATGAGTGTAGGAAGTATCGGCTCCTGTCACCTGATAATTCTCGTCAGCGGTGATATATCCGCTCTTCTTTGTGATGAGGGTGAACTTGCCCTTTGGAAGCTTTATTGAATACCTGCCGTTTGAATCTGTAGCAGCGGATGCATACAGAACTCCTGATGTGGAGCTGTTATAGCCTATATATGCATAGACCGTGGCTCCGCTTATCCTGCTGCCGTTCGATGCATCTGAGACATAGCCTGTCTGCTCATAGCACTTCGGGTTCTTGACTGTGACTGTGCATGTGGCCTTTGCGCTGCCTACCGATGCCGTTATGGTGCAGGTACCTGCCTTTTTGCCGGTGACGAGACCTGACGAGCTGACTGTTGCGACTGCAGAATTTGAGGTCTTCCATGTTGCGGTTTTCTGCACGCCGTCAACATAGGTATTGAGCTGTACAGTACCTCCGACCTTTATGCTTGCCGAGGTCTTATTGATGGTGGTCGTGGTTATCGCCGTCGCTATCTTATTCAGAGCTGTATTTATGGCGCTTGAATCGGTGATGATATAGTACTTATCCTTGGATGCAAGATCCTTCATGAGCTGCTTGCCGAAGGTAAGATCCTTGCCGGTTGAATTATGGAAGAATCCGAGGGCATAGACAAAGTAGCCCTTGTTCTTATACTTTACATCAGTTTTGTAAGCCTTATTCGCATACTTATATGCCTTGGAATGATTGGAAGAAGTATATCTGCCTGATGAAAGCTTTGTTCCTGCGGTAGGAAGTCCGTCGGAGCAGATTATGATATTCTTCATTACATTTGAGCCGCTGAAGGAAGCCTTATCAAGCATGCTTCCCGCAAGAGCGATGGCGGCATTGATATTGGTCTCGCCCGATGCGCTGACTGCGCTTATCTTATTGGCAGCGGTTGTATAGTCGGATGTGAAATCGCATATCTTTGTTGCCTTTGAGTTCATTGCGATGACTGCGACATAGTTTGCGCCTGAAGAATTGAGTATTGTCTTGCAGAAGCGCTTTGCCGCTGTCTTTTCACGCTTGAGGGGAGTGCCCCTCACGGAGCCTGAAGTGTCCATTATGAGGACATTATATCTTACGGTTCCGGTTGTTGATTTCTTGACTACGGATACCTGACAGTCGACTGTGGTTCCGTTTACAAGAGCTGTGATAAAGCAGGAGCCTGCCAGCTTTCCGGTGACAAGGCCGCTTGAGCTGACTGTGGCTACATCGGAGTCACTTGAACCCCATGCCGAAGCCGTGGCGGCCGCTCCGTCCACATATACAGTTAACTGCAGTGTGCTTCCCACCTCTATTGTTGCGCTTGTCTGGCTTATAGTGACAGACGCGGCATTGACCTTAGCTGAGGGAAGAGATGTAAATACAAACAGAACAGCCATGAACAGTGACAGAGCACTGCCCGCAAATTTTCTAAAGGATGACTTGCCCATGTTTACCTCCCGATAAATGTTAGTAGGTTAAATATACCACTTAACCCCCCCCCACTTGTCAACATGATATAAAAGCCCCGACAGGATTTTTCAGGATTTATTTTCTTCAGGCGTACAACCGGGAATATTCAAAACAAGGCTTTATGGAAAAGGCTGATGAAGTTTTTTGAATCATTTCCGTGAAAAATTACTCTGCAACACTTCTGCAACGCTCTGCGTGATAACATGGAGCCATCAAAGGGAAAGAAAAATATATAAAGATAAATCGGAGGAAAAAATCATGACAAACACAGGAAGAGCTTTAACTGACATCGAGATAAGAAATATCTGCGGAGGAAACTTCGAAACTCACAAGAAGGAATACAACGAGCACTGCTACTGCTTCAACATCGGCGATGTTGTTGAGGTCTACACTTCAAGCTGGGAGTGGACCACACGCCGCGGAAAGATCGTCGACAGGAAGTGGGACGATTTCATGCATGTTCCGGTATACAGGATAGAGTATCTCGAGGACTGCTGGTACTCATTCCTCTCTCCGGAATGGATAAGCTCAAACAGATTTGAGTGATACACTTCGTGATACACTGCGTATTAAACTGCGTATTACACTTTGTGATAAACTGCGTATTAGACGAATAATACAAACACAAAGCGGGGCCTGACTCCGCTTTTTTATTTTGCCTTTTTGCGGGAGGCGGCATATCTCCGGCTGCCCCGGTCTGTGAAGATTTTTCTGCTTATGCTGAATATGTATATTTGGCTGACGGAACGCAGAAATACCGGGAAACGGATTTTCATATCATCCGCTTCCCGGTATTTGCATTTATTATTTTGCTGTGCTTATGCTGCGCTGCTGCCTTAAGTTATATCAGCTCTCGATATCATCGGCTGTTACCCATGATGTTAAGCCGGTAATATCATCCTTTACCTTATAGTGCCAGCAGAAGTAGTCAGCCTCGCCGCCTGCCTTGAATTCAGCGCCGTAGTATCTGTCTACCACATATCTTAAAGCTCTTAAGAAATGAATTGGTGTTATGTACACCCACAGTGCATCACCGACTGCATACCAGGGACGGTCCTCTTTTGTGTCTTTCCTTGCATCGCCGTTATCTCCGCCTGTTACCTTCACGAGCATCTCGTCGTTCATCATCTTTGTGTTCATCATTTTTGTTTCCTCCATATTTATCAGGTTTTTCGGTTGTTTTTCTTTTGATGACTGTATGATATCACGGCGAGTGTTGCAGAAGTGTTGCAGTACGAAAAAATATGGAGGAAATTTTCAGGCTCATTCGGGCAGACAAAGCAAAAGGCTTTCAGTTTACACTTGAATTTATCGCAATTAAGTGATATAATACCGAAAGTCAGCTGATAAATCTCAATAACGGGGTGTAGCGCAGATGGTAGCGCGCTTGAATGGGGTTCAAGAGGCCGTGGGTTCAACTCCCGCCACTCCGACCAATGAAAGCCTTGAAAAAGTGCCGGAATTTCGGACTTTTTTGAGGTTTTTTGCTTTGTCTGAATGTTGTACAGATGTCTGACTTTTACCCATTTTTACGCATTTTTACGCAAAATGTATACCAAAAAGTATAGTGCCCCGGTTCTGCTGCAGCAATTGCAAAACGGTACCGGATACCTTTACGGCGGACAGCTTATCTCTTCCGGGATCGGCTGTCCGCTGCCTTTTTCTGTTCCTGCTGCATGGTCTGAAGGATTCCTTTGAGGAAACCGCTGAGAAAAATCCGCTTCACAGACATCTGAGCGTCTGCCATATCTGCAGGCTCTGAAATATTCTGAAATGCGGATCATAAAGGTAAAAGCCGAAGTTACTAAAAATCCGTAGCTTTCGGGGAAAATGAAAAATTTCTTCTGTGCCAACAGTTATGCAACACTTACTGTGATATCATACAGCTGTCAAAGGGAAAGAGACCCCGATAAAGAAAAAATCAGCTTTGGAAAGTTTAACTTTCGGAGGAAATAAAGATGAGCAGAATTAATTCAGCAAAGGCAATGGACGATGAGGCACTTTCACTTATAGCAGGCGGTGACTGGGGCGACACGAACTGGGAGATTAACCATGACTGCAATCTCTACAAGCCGGGTGACATAGTTGAGGTTTACACCAACAACTTTCATCTCTTCACAAAATCAGCTACTGTCATCGGTACAAGAGACGGCACAGGCCCTCTCAATGTCACATGTAAGTTTGTCAGAACCTACTATGTGGTAGTGCTCAGAGACTGGACCAACACTGAACTGGTAGTAAATGCCGATCAGATAGAGAGAAACTGATTCGCTGTGAGCTGCGGCTCATAATTCAGCTCAGAAAATCACATATTCCCGGCGATCCGGATCTGCTTTTCGGACCGCTTATTTTATGCCTGTTTCGTGCTGCAGCAGGCGCAGAAAGTCAGGGCTGTACTTTCCGGAAGCCGATAGCTGCTTTGCGCGGCATGCTGAGAGCAGTACATTTCTCCAAATCCTGAAATTCCCGAATTTCAGGCAGGAGCAGCTTAACAGTTACCCGATTTTTAATGCATTTATCGGAAAATATCACTTCCGAAGGTTTTATTTTGTCTATTAAAGTGTTATAATTTTATGGATTGCAGAATTCTGAAGCGGTATTTCGCAGATACCGCATTTACGACATACAGAAAAACTTTTTATCACCATATATAAAGGGGAGCACATATAAAAATGAACGAAAACAATTTCAGAGAGGTTGATGTTGAAGGCCTTGAGGAGTACGGACACGGCACCCACTGCACCGTATACAAAATAGAACCCGACAAGGTTCTCAAGGTATTCATCAGCGATGTTAAATTTGAGGATATCGAGCAGGAATACAACTACATGGTGATGGCTCAGAGCCTTAATCTCAGGACCCCGAAGGCATACGAGATAGTGAAGGTCGGAGACCACTTCGGAATCATCTCCGAGCTTATAGAGGGCATCACGCTTTATCAGTATCTCTCGGAACACAGAGACCTCTCCGAGGAGATAGCAAGGTCCTTCGGCGAGCTTGGGCACACCATCCACACAACACATGTTCCGAAAGGAACCCTTGAAAGCGCAAAAGAGCTTTTCTCAAGGAGAGTGGACAGATCCGCAAAGCTCTACAGGGAATCGGAGCTGCGTGATCTTCACGAGATACTTGATGCCATTCCTGATGATGATGTTCTCATCCACAATGACTTCCACCCGAACAACATGCTCACGACAGACGGGACTCTCACGCTCATTGACCTTGCGGACATGGGTTACGGCAACAGGCTCTTTGACCTCGGCGGAACCTACATGGGTCTCATATATTTCCCGAAGCACTTCATTAAGAGCGCAGGCTATGTGGATACCACAAAAAAAGACAAGAAGATGTTCTGGAACGCTCTCATTGACGCCGAGTACCCCGGCGCAAACAGGAGAGTGAAAAAGCAGATAAACAAAAGATGCGAGTACATGGCTCTTCTCAAGATGTCCCTTGCCAGGATGATAGATGTAGACCCGGACAACAGGAGAGCAAAATATGCAGTGAGGCTCTGCCGCAGAAAGATACTTCCGCACAAGGAAGAGATAATCAGGCTATTCAGCGCAAAGCTGTAAGGCAGACTTTACAGCGGACTTTTAAGCCTTAGAAGAGGGAGAAAATCATGGCTGACAATATCATGACTGATAATATCATGACTGATAAAACAGGAAAAAATATATACGCATTCGCCGGAAGCTTCAATCCGCCGCACATCGGCCACATGCTTGCGGTAAGACAAATGCTCGACATGGGCGCCGACAGGATACACATCTTCGTCAGAAGCAACAAAAAGCTTGACCTTGCCGATGCAGCGACCAAAGAGCGCTGGTTCAACACTATGAAAGAGGAATATGCTTCCACCGGCTGGGATAAGGTGGTCATCCACATGGTGGAGTCAAAGAAGGTCACCGGCAAGAGCTACTCACTGAAAATCGTGAGGGATGCGATAAAGCAGCTCGACACAGAGGCCGGCGAGCACATCACCCATTACTATGCCGGAGATGATTACAAAAAGTTCAGGCCGTTCTGGAGATTCATCACAAAGGAAACCCGACTTGTCATAGGCGCAAGAACAGAGGGAATATCTTCCACTGCGATAAGAAACAACCTTGAGGGCAACAGGTTTCTTCTTCCCCCATATATATATGAGGACCTGAAGAAAATCGCAGAAAACAGGAAATAATTTTTTCAAGGAGGCGCATTATGCCCGAACTTATAACAAGACTTCTGATGCAGCATATGCGCAGAAGCGGTGAGAAAGCCTTCAGGGAAATTGAAGAGGCAAGCAGGCATGCCACAAGCTTCAGCGAACAGCTTCTGATGAAGCTTGTTTCCGACTCTAAGGACACCGAGTACGGAAAGAAATATCATTTCGACAGCATAAAATCGATAGATGACTACAAGAGGCTCGTCCCGATATCCACATACGATGACTATGCCCCGTACATCGAGCGCATAGTCAAGAAAGGCGAGGAAAATGTCCTGACAAGCAGGAAAATCGTTCACTTTGCCCTGAGCTCAGGCTCGGTCGGCGTACCTAAGAGCATACCGGTAGTTCAGGAGGTGATAGACCTCTACAGCGAAGCAGGCGCTTCAAGAACCTTTGCCCTGGCCGGAAGATATCTCAAGGAACACGGGAAGAAGTTCCCCTATCACAAGTGCCTGAACCTCGTTGAGATAACCGAGAGATTTACGGAACTCGGAGTCACCAAGGGCGCAATTTCCTCCGTTTCTTTAAGTCATGCAAGACCGTTCCTGAAGTATCTCATGACCACGCCCCTTGAGGTTATATTCCCGAAGGAGGAGATGGACCAGAAATATCTAAAGCTGCTCTTTGCGCTTGCGTATGAGGACCTTGCGTTTATAGCCGGAGCATTCACTACAGCGCTTGTCGACCTTATGGTATACCTTACCAACAACTGGGAGATGCTTGTCGAAGACATAAGGACAGGAACCATAAACAAGAGCATAGCCCTCTCGGATGAACTGAGGGCAAGTCTTGAGAAACAGCTGAAAGCTGACCCGAAGAGGGCGGCTTTTCTAAAAGCTGAATTCGAGAAGGGCTTCGACACGCCCATAGTGCCGAGGATATGGCCAAAGGTAAGCTGGATGGGCGGAATAGGCACCGGCACCTTCGCTCCCTACACCGAAAACATGAGAAAATTCGTGGGTCCCGACCTTCCTCATGACAATCTTCTGTATGCGGCAAGCGAATCGATATTTGCGTGCTGTCCTGGCATGAACAGGAATGAATTCCTGATGATACCTCAGAGCGGATTCTATGAGTTTGTTCCCGCAGAGGATGATGAGATAACAAGGACCTATAACATAAACGAGCTTGAAATCGGCAAAGATTATGAGATAGTTCTCACAAATCTCTCGGGCTTCTACAGATACAGAATCTATGACGTTGTGAGAGTACTCGGCTACTACGGGGAATCTCCTCTTGTGCAGTTCGTGTACCGCAAGAATCAGGTTGTCAATCTCGCAGGCGAAAAGACCAACACAGAGGCTCTCGCCTCCGCTGTTGATAATTTTGCCAAAGCCATAGGCTGCGATGTCGTTGACTACAGTATTCTTCCTGATACATCGACTGACCGGGCAAGATATGTATTCGTCATCGAAACTTCCAGGGAATTCCCGAAGGAAAGAGAGGAAGAATTTGCCCGAATAATGGAAGAAAAGCTCGGTGACGCGAGCCCGCTCTTTAAGTTTGCGGTTCTTACCGGCGAGCTTGACAGCAGCAGACTTGTCATGGTTCAGCCGCAGACCTATGCTCTGTGGAGAGATCTGCAGATAGCGAAGGGAACTTCCCCGAACCAGGTAAAGCCGGTAAGAGTCATAGACACACCTATAAAAGAAAAATTCTTCATGGGTCTCAGGGTAAAATAAGGGCTCATGATTCTGCACTATAAAGATATTGACAGGAGGGACGCATGAGCGCTGCAAGACTTTTGGAAGCATCCGCCGCAAACACACGGATAGCCCTGACAGGCAGGGTGGATTCGGCAAATGCATCTGCCGTAAGAGCTGAGATAATCGCGCTGTGGGAGGAGAATCCCAACGATCAGCTCGTTTTTGATGTGAATGATCTCACATACATATCAAGCGCGGGACTCAGAATATTCATAGAGCTTCAGAGAAAAACAGCGAAGAAGATAAAGCTCATAAATGTCAGCGATGATATTTATGATATATTCGCCATGACCGGATTTACCGAAATACTCGATGTCCACCGTCCGGTAAAGACAATAAGCATCGAGGGAGCGAAGAAGATAGGCCAGGGCGCAAACGGTGAGGTCTTCAGGATAGACAGCGACACCATATACAAGGTTTATCAGCCCGGGACACCAATAGAGGACGTTGACAGGGAGCGCAACCTTGCGAAGCTCGCTTTCCTGAAGGGAATACCCACTGCAATATCCTATGACACGGCTGTTCTCAAGGACGGAAGGCTCGCAATAGGCTTTGAGATGTTAGGCTCCGACAGCCTTTCATCCGTGATTGCGGCAAACCCCGACAAATTCGATGAGCTTGCAGCCGAATATGTAAGGATATACAGGATGTTCCACGAGATGCATGTTTCTCCGGATGAGTTCCCCTCAGCGAAGGACATCTACATGGGCTACATTGACGGCTGCGCTGACTGGTACACTCCCGAGGAGACAGCGGCGCTCAGAAAGCTCGTCAGCTCCATTCCTGACAGAGACACACTCGTCCACGGCGATTACCACGCTCACAACATCATGTGCAGCGACAGCGAGCTTATCATGATAGACATGGGCGACATAAGCTACGGACACCCGATATTTGATTTTCTCGCTACAGCCTCAACCCAGGCCAACCTTGTTGACCTGAACCCGGAATATGCCGAGATTCACACCGGCATGCCGGTTGAGTACATAAAGAGATTGTGGAACACCCTCCTCAGGCTCTATTTCACCGACAAAACCGAGGAGGAAATAGCTGCCATAGACAGGCAGATAAGGCTTTTCTCAAAGCTCAAGGTCGCGTTTGCTCCGGTTATCGCAAGAGGAATTCCTCAGGAGCTCATACAGGCAAGCGTAAATGACGCCAAGGTCAACCTGATACCGCTCATTGACGGCATGGCAGGCAGCATCGACTGGTAATCACTTCAGGCCGCAGAATATTCAGGAGGTTATCATATAAAAATGAAAAAAGTAGTACTATATTCATCCAACTCGAAGAGAAGGGATTCAAGTTCAAACTGCGTTGTATTCCCCAAATGGGCAGAGCTCTGGGACAGACTCGCCAACAAGCACCCCGACTGTGAGATAACTCTTGTGGTACAGCTCAACGGAAGATATTTCCTTGACATCAAGGACGGCAGGGTTACTCACATGCCGAAGAAAATAAATGTAAAGATTCTCGATATGGAGGACAAGCTCGATAAATTCGTTGAAGTAATCGAGGAAATTCATCCCGATATTGCCATCGGAATGCCCGGACCTGTCTCCGGAATCGACTGGAACGGCATCCGTGATGCAGGCATAGCCGAGGAGCTTGAGCGCCGCGGAATCAAAACCATGTGCTATCCCCTCAAGACAGCCATCGACTGCTTTGACAAATGGAGGACTCATGTATTTCTCGAGGAGAACGGCTTCAATGTAGCAAAAGCCGTCTACTGCCATCACGAGATGTTCTTTGCAGGTCAGGGCGACAATCAGTCCACCGGAAATGTCTATCAGGAGTATGTGCTTCATCAGGTGAAGCTTCTCCCTTACCCTATCATCATCAAGGGCACTACGGGCTCTTCATCATCGGGCATCACCATTGTGAAAAGCTACGAGGAGGCTGAGGCTTATCTCCTCTCTGAGAAGAACACCGAGGATCTCATAATCGAGGAGCTTCTCCATGGTCAGGACTACAGCACCGAGATACACGGCTGCAAAGGTCACTACAATATTCTTCCTCCTTTCATGCTCTTCTCTACCGACAACAAGGACGTAGTACAGCCTCTCGGACTCACCACGGTCAAGTTCGGTCCCATGAGAAATGAGGAATTCCATGTTGATGAGCTCATCAAAGAGCTTACAAGGATGGCAGAACTGATGGATCTCAAGGGAAACAACAACCTCGACCTCATGTTCTGTGACGGGAAGTGGTACATCATTGAGATAAACGCAAGATGGTCCGGTCTTACCACCCTCACCACCTCAGCCGAGGGCCGCACGCCCTATGACATTTACATGGATCAGTACACGGGTTCCGATGTTGATTACACAGACCCCGGCAGCATAAAGTACTCCTGCAACTTCAAGATGACAGCCATGTCAGAGGATCAGCTGGAGCTTCTCAGCAGGCAGCCCAATGTGACAAGTGTCGTGCAGTATGAGGTGATAAGATCAGCTGACAACAAGTTTGTCTTCAGCGATGTTGTTATCGGCGGCTTTGAAAATTACGGCGAGATGTCCTCATGCCTTGCGGGACTTCAGAAGATGTTCCCACAGGCCATCAGCGCCGATGTTGTCTCTGCCGTAGCAGAGAAGCTTGAAAGCATCTGACAGTCAGGCTTTCCTCTGAAAATTTATCCATAAAAATAAAGCTCGTGAATACCTGTCTGTATTCCGGGCTTTAATTTAAAAAAGGAAAATCACTACAGAAAATGATTAAATTATTGGGAAAATATCTCAGGGATTATCTTGGATACATACTCGCCACCTTTGCGCTCATCACCGCCCAGACGGTAATACAGATGGTTCTCCTGATGGGCGAAACAAAGCGCATACTCGACAACGGTGTTGCAAACGGCGACATGGGATATATCTATGCTTCGGCGGGAAAGATGATCCTTTATACACTGATAATCGGCATCTGCACCATAGGAACATCCTACATGACAAGCAAGGTGTCCGGAATATTCCTATGCCACATGCGCCGTGACTGCTACAAAAAAGTCCTGAGCCTCACTCCCGAGGACTTTGACCGCTTCGGCGGCGCCACACTGCTGACAAGAACCACAGATGACCCCAAGGCCGTGGTAAACCTCTCACAGTTCCTTATGGGCAGAGTCATCATGATGCCGATAGTTGTTGTCTGCATACTCGTCATGGTATACATCAACAGCAGAAGCAGCTTTGCAGTGCTTGCGGCTGCGGTTGTCCTTGCAGGCATCATAATGACAGTCATCGTGATAAAGGCAAGGCCTCTTTTCGGCAGTCTTCAGAAGAAGGTAGACAGGCTGAACCTCCTTGTCAGGGAAAAGATAACAGGTGTAAGGTCAATAAGAGCCTTCGGAAACGAGCAGCTTGAAGAGGAAAAAGGCATAGCAGCCGACAACGACATATACAAGGCGGCGATAGATGCCAACCGTCCGATGAAATTCATCAACCCTCTCACGATGATAATCATCAACTGGGCAATAGTCATCATCTATTACATGGGGACAAGTGAGATAAAGAGCGGACTCACATCAATCAGCTCACTCATCCTCATATTCCAGTACCTTAGCTATTTTCTCATGGCTCTCTCGCTCATCCCTACTCTCATAACCATGCTCCCCAAGGCGCAGGTTTCCGGCGAAAGAGTCTATCAGCTGCTCAGCTATGAATCAAACGCAGGCGCGGATATTCCGGAATCTGAGGCTGAAGTCCCGAAGGACGGCTCTGTGGAATTCAGGAATGTCAGCTTCGGCTATGACGGCGGCAGAACGGTTCTCGAGAATGTTTCCTTCAAAATAAACGATGGCGGCAAGCTTGCCATAATCGGCGCGACAGGCTCGGGCAAGAGCACGCTGCTTAATCTAATGATGGGCTTCTACAGGATAAATTCCGGTGAGATACTGATAGGCGGCGTACCGATAAGTAAGATTAACAGAAAGGTGCTGCTTGAGCAGTTCTCCTACTCCGCTCAGAAGGCATATGTTTATCAGGACACCGTGAAAAACAACATCACAAGCTTCCATGACGACATAAGTGATGAAAGGATAGGCATGGCATGCAGGAATTCATGCTTTGACGAGGTTCTCGGCAGGCTTGAAAACGGCCTTGACACCGAGATGTCTCAGGGCGGCATGAACCTTTCAGGCGGTCAGCGAAAGCGTCTGGCGCTCGCAAGAGCCCTTGCAAAGGACTCCCGCATTTATCTTCTTGATGACCCTTACGCGGCACTTGATGCCATCACCGAGGCAAAGGTAAAGGACGCAAGCCTCAGACAGCTGAGCGGAAAAACAGTTGTCATGATTTCCTCCAAGATATCAACCATAGCAGACGCCGACAGGATACTTGTCCTCGATAACGGAGAGGTAGCAGGTCTCGGCACGCACGAGGAACTTCTCGCCGGCTGCAGGCCATACAGCGAGCTTTATGAGACTCAGTGCTATCTTGACAGGGAGGAGTAATCATGGCAGGAAACAATAACAGAAAAAAAAGAGAAAGCATCATAAAGCGCCTTCTTCATGATATGGGAAGCGATAGAAAAAAGCTTCTTCTTGTGATTGTCATAGTAGGAGCAGCAAAGCTGCTGCTCTCGGTAGCTCCTACCGTCAGCGGAAACATAACGGACCGGATAGTGGTATTCGCAAACACCGGCAGCTTTGACATGAAGTGGCTTGCCGGCATGTGCATACTCTTAGCCGCGATGTATCTTCTCGGCAACGGTGCCGACATACTCGTCGGAAATCTCATGATGGGCATATCCCAGGGAATTGTGAGAAAGCTGCGTGACGCAGGACAGAAAAAATTCAACAGGCTCCCGATAAAGTATATTGACTCTCATCCCACAGGCGACATCCTCTCAAGGCTCACAAATGACATGCAGGCGCTGAACACTTCGATAGAGAGCACACTGAGCGTTCTTCTCGGTCAGTTTCTCCTTCTGCTCGGTGTCCTTGTAATGATGTTCATCACGAATCCCCTCTTCACGCTTGTATACATAGTTGTTCTCCCTCTCGGGTTTCTCGCCTCGAGCTTCATCATGAAGCTCTCAATCAGGCTTGTGAGAGAGCAGTCCAAGCTTACGGGCCGCATAACGAGCATAGCAAGCGACTCCTTCAGCAACTACTCAATGATAAAGGCCTACGGCTGCGAAAAGGAAAAAACCGACGCCTTCAACAAGGTAAACAGGGAATTTTACAAAAAATATTCTAAGGCGCAGTTTTTCGCAGGCTTCATAATGCCGATATCCGTCATAGTCAGCAATCTGGCTTACATAATCGAGTGCATAGTGGGAGGATTATTCCTCATCAACGGAAAGCTGACTTTAGGTGAGTTCCAGGCATTCCTGATATACGGAAACATGGTGCTCTCCCCGCTCACCGCTCTCTCAACTGCGGTAAACAGCATTCAGACAGGACTTATCTCAGCAAAGCGAATCTATGAATTCCTTGATGAAGAAGAAGAGCCGGACGAATCCGCAAAGCCGGACCTCGACACATCGGGCACTAAAGGGCAGATAAGCTTTGACCATGTAAGATTCGGCTATGTGCCTGAGAAGCAGCTCATGACCGATGTCAGCCTGCAGACAAAGGCCGGGCAGACCATCGCAATAGTAGGCCCCACCGGCGCCGGCAAGACAACTCTCATCAATCTGCTCATGCGCTTCTATGACATTGACGGCGGAAAGATAAGCCTTGACGGTGCGGACATAAATTCACTTTCCAGAAATTCTCTCAGGCAGGCTTTCGGCATTGTTCTTCAGGACAGCTGGATATTCGACGGCACGGTTGAGGAAAACATAGCATACGGAAAAAAGAACGCTGCCCACGAGGATGTTCTCAGAGCCACCGGGCTTACTCACTGCGACAAGTTCATCGAGAAGCTTGATGACGGCTACGACACCCACATCAGCGACGAGAAGGCTCAGCTCTCATCCGGCGAAAAGCAGCTTCTCAGCATTGCGAGAACGCTTGTAGCCGACCCGCCGATACTTATCCTCGACGAGGCCACAAGCCAGGTTGATACAAGAACAGAGCTTATCATCACAGAGGCCATGGAGAAGCTGATGGAGGGCAGGACCTGCTTTGTAATCGCCCACAGGCTTTTTACAATTAAAAATGCTGACACTATCATCTATATGGAAGACGGCGACATAAAGGAAGTAGGATCTCACGATGAACTGATGAAGCTTGACGGCAGATACTCAAAGCTTTTCAGGCAGGCATCGGACCATGTGTGACTGCGTCAGTGAAAAAGCGTTCAAAACCACCCTGGCGGGTGGTTTTCTGCTTGAAAATCGGCCTGTTATCTGTTATGATTTTCAGTGACAGTTTGGTAAAAATCAGAGCTCTCAAGAGGATGTTTGATATAGATGATGCACAGTATAGTGAGTACCCTTATAACACAGCACTGGGGTATTAAAAAGAAATTGATGCTGATCCAGCTCATGCTGAATCCGCTAATAGGCCTGATACTGGCCATTTTATCTATCCGCGGCTATCTCGTTTCTTACGGGCTTTACAGCATATCGGCGGATATATTCGGCATGTCTCTTACTCTGGCAATTTATATCAGCTGTGTGAAGGACAGAAAAGACAATTCTTTCAAAACCTGCACCTTTACTTACCTCGTGGCCCTGAATTCCATGAACTTTTTATTCAATATCTTCACATGGGCATTTGATGGTCAGGATTCGCTGTGGGTGTTCAACATGCTCGCAAATGAAGCGCTCATGATATCATTTGTGCTGATGATGGTCCTCTTCTGGCAGTATGTGGTGGAGATTTCCGGTCAGGAAAACCGCAGGGTCATAATAATGACCTTCATAATAGATTCATGCGCTCTTATCTACTCCCTGGCGCTTCTTGTCAATACATTCGCGAAGTTCTTCTTCACTATAAACAAATGGGGCTACTGGATAAGGGGACGGTTCTTCTTCATATGCCAGATAGTTCTTATCATTATCATGCTCGCCGTTGCCGGCGTCATACTCAGCATGAAGATAGACAAGCAGAAGAAAAACTCGCTTATTTCGTTCATTCTCTTCCCGCTTATAGGCAGCATTCTTCAGGCCTTCACCGACGGAATTGCTGTTGTGAGCATAAGCTTTACCTGCGCTCTGATAATCATCTACGGCAATGTCTTCAAGGAACAGCAGAGAGAGCTTGTCGAACAGCGCCTTGAGAATGCCTTGAAAGAAAATGCGCTTCTGGTAGCCAACCGGGAAAAGCAGCGTATTGAGTCTGAGCTCAAGCTTGCGGCAGACATTCAGCGATACTCTGTGCCGTCCTCTTTCCCGTCATTTGGGAATGGCACCTTCACGCTTTACGCAAGCATGACCCCCGCCAAGGAAGTCGGCGGTGATTTCTATGACTATTTCCCTGTGGACGCAAACCATATCGCTCTTGTCATGGCGGATGTTTCCGGTAAGGGAATTCCTGCAGCCCTATATATGATGCTCTCAAAGTCGATGATCAAAAATGCCGTGCGGCAGAAGATTCCGCCGCATGAGGTTCTCGAAATGGTCAACCACCAGCTGTGTGAGGGCAATCACAACATTGAGATGTTTGTGACCTGCTGGCTCGGAATAGTGGATACCAGAGACGGACTTCTGACAGCTGCAAATGCCGGTCATGAATATCCTCTGCTGTACAGGAAAAATGAGGGCTTCGGCCTGTATAAGGACAAACACGGTTTCGTTCTCGGCGGAATGGACAACATGAAATACAGGGACTACGAATTCATTCTCAGCCCCGGCGATACAATATTCGTCTATACAGACGGCGTCACAGAGGCTACCGACATAAACGAGCGTCTTCTCGGCACTGACAAAATGATAGAATCCCTCAATAAATGCGGCAGCACAGACCCGGAGAAGCTGATTGCGGGCATGACAGAAACAATCACCGATTTTGTCGGCATGGCAGATCAGTTTGACGATATAACGATGCTTGCATTCAGGTTTGAAAAAACAAATGACAGTACCCGGCAGGACGCAGCGGACAGGCAGCAAACGAAATCCAGTGAGGTAAAAACGGTGAGTGAGATAAAAAAAGAGCTCAGTGTAGAGGCAACGCTCGATAATCTGAGTCATGTACTTGAATTCATTGATGATGCTGCATCCGAGCAGGCTGTTTCACCTAAAAGTCAGATACAGCTTGAAGTAGCTGTTGAAGAAATATATGTAAATATCGCAAAATATTCCTATGCGCCAAAGGTCGGTCCTGTTTTTATTTCGGCCGGATTCGCAGAGGATGGTATTTTTGAGATAATATTCAGGGACAACGGAGTTCCGTTCAATCCCCTTGCCAGGGAGGATCCCAATGTATCGGCTCCGATTTCTGAAAGAAGCATTGGCGGTCTCGGAATATTCATGGTAAAAAAGAACATGGATGATATAAACTATGAATACAGCGGCGGCTCCAATATTCTTACAGTAAGAAAAAAGCTCTGACGTGACTGAGGTTTTTCATCAGTGCTGATAATTTTTCCTGCAGATAAAAAGTTTCCGCATTCTGACAGGCAAATTTCAGCATAATACGATATAATAACGGTAAAAACCCAGATAATTTATAAATACGGGGAGGATAACAAAAATGACAGTTGACATCAGAAAAGACGGCACCACACTTACTTTATGCGTTGAGGGAAGACTTGACACCAACACTTCACCTGACTTCGAAGCTCAGATAAAGGAAAGTCTTGACGGGGTGACAGCGCTCACCATCGACATCAAGGATCTCGTATATATCTCATCGGCAGGTCTTCGTGTTCTGCTCTCTCTGCAGAAGAGAATGAATGAGCAGGGCTCAATGAAGGTTACAAATGTCTGCGATGACATAATGGAGATATTCGAGGTCACCGGATTTTCCGAAATACTCACGATAGAATAATCTGATTTATGGATAGAAAAATCCTCCCGGAAAAATCGGGAGGATTTTTTGTCTTTATATGAAATAGGTATCAATTGCTGCCAGCGCTCCGCCGCAGGTAAGGCACAGTGTAAATGCAAGTCCTGTCGATATTATTTTCTTTATATCTCTGCTCATTTTATTAAACCTCCGTTGATTTTTATGTTGGTTAGTTATCACTAACCATACTTTATCACAGTCGTCTTCATATTGCAAGAGAATATTAAAAAATTTTTCCTGAGGTTAGAGGGCAGAAAAGAAACCGGCTCCGATTCCGAAGCCGGTGAATTTTTCATACAGATATATGAAGCTTTGCCGTTTTGTTCTCGTAACTATTCAGTTTTACCTGACCAATGCGGCTGACGGCTGCTTTGGGTAGCGCAGAGCTCAGTGCATTTCCCGAAATCCGAAAATTTCCGGATTTCCGGCAGAGGTAACTGAAGAGTTTACCTGTTCTCAATAATATCTCTGAAGAGAAATTACTCTGCCGAGTATCGCTACATCCTGGGCATATATCGGCTCAAAGTCTGGATTTTCCGGCTGAAGCCTTATGCAGCCCTTTTCATCATCATGGAAGAATCTCTTGACTGTTGCTTCGTCCTCTATGAGGGCGACAACTATCTCACCGTCCTCGGCGGTCTCTGTTTTCTTGCAGACGACTATATCACTGTCAAGGATACCGGCATTCTTCATGCTGTAGCCCTTAACCCTGAGGGCAAAAAGCTCCTCATCGCCCTTGCTCGGGTAAGGTATATAACTCTCAATATCCTCGACCGCAAGTATCGGCAGTCCTGCAGTCACAGTGCCGACCACCGGGACAGGTGTTGTGGGAACAACTCCCGCCAGTGTCAGTGAGCGGTTCTTGCCATCGTCCCTTGTGATATATCCGTACTTTTCAAGTGTCTTCAGGTGGCTGTGAACCGTTGAAGTGGATGAAAATCCCGTTGCCTCGCATATTTCCCTTACCGTAGGAGGCACTCCTCTTGAAGACGCTTTCTTGAGGTAATCATAAATCTTCTGCTGACTCTCTGTTAATTTTTTCATATCTTTATCCTTTCACGCAGAATCACATATCATGCACTGTAATTCCATGAAGTGCTGAACTGCTAAGCTTCCCGGCCGGAAGCTCTTTAATCCTGTTGACATATTCCATTAGTATAATAACACAGGAAAACAAAAAATCAAACATTTGTTTCGAAAAACTGCAAAAAAATTTCAGGGCCGTTTTCAGGCCCTGAAATTCATTATCATATGTTCTCTGAGGTATCCTTGCCGTCAACAGGATTTTCAGACTTCTCCGGATTTTCCGGGCTTTCGGCCGGTTTCTGCTCCTTCTTCTGAGCCTGAACCGTTATCGGTCCCTTGGACATTGCGCATTTTCTCACATTGTCAAACTCCGAGACAGGAATCTGCATAGAGTAGCTCGGAATGTCAATGACAACGCCGCCAAACTCACGGGCAATACTCTCAAGCTCGGGATATGTGACAACCACTATGCCCTTATTAAGTCCCTCGGATTTTGCTCTCTTCCTGAGGCTCTCTGCCATCTCGTAGTCTGTGAAAGTGCAGAGCATCTGAACCTCCTCGCCCTTGCCGTTTTTAACATTTGCGGTTCCGGGAGTAAAGCTGCCGGTATGTATCTCTGTTCTCTCGGCACCCTTGCAGAGGAGTGCCTTGTTCCCGGCCTTGTTCTTGCTCATCTCTATTATGCGTTTTGCGCGGTTCATGGCATTCGCTGTATAGAAGATTGTACCATCGACAGCTTCACCGCTGTAGATATAGAGAAGGCCGTTGCCAAGCTCACGGTAGCCGTTGAGTCTCATTGTAAGCATTGCCTGAGTGAGACCTACCTGCATCTCCTTGCCCTTTACCTCAGGATCAAGCTTTGCGATACGGCTTGCGTAGGATATCTGCCTGATGAACATTGAGCGCATTCCTCTGCCGCAGTCGTCCACTATACCTGTGCTCCTGTAGCTTAAGAAGTCGGTTATTCTCAGGTCCATCGGTCTTGCGCCGTTGTCGAGCCTTATCATGAAGAGGCCGTTATGCATGCACATCCTCAGGAGGTGCTCTGTCTGATTAACTCCGTTCACCATGCCGAGTTTTCTTATCATGACATGGCCGTGATGATTTTCGAGGTGGTGCCTGAGCCCTGCTTCGGCAAGGGCCAGACTCGAGTAAAGTTCTATCCTTCCGTCAGGAGTGATGAACGGCACGGTGCCGTTGAAGTCCTTATCATACATGCAGTAGACAGTGCTGCAGTTGATAATTGCAAGTCCAAGCTCTTTTATTGCGCCGTTAAATTTTTCAGACTGCTTTTTTAATGCCGCAAGCGCCCTTACTTTGGACTTTGCCTCCTCAAGCTTTGCATTATCAGGCTTTTCCTCAGCCGCTGAGGAAGGCGCAGGCTCACTCTCCTGAGGTCCGAGCTCATTCAGTACTTTTTCCTCACGCTCTACTATCTCCTGAGGAGTTTCGCCTCTCATCTGAGCCGCAACAGCTCTTCTTATGGCGGCATGATCCTCCGCTGAGAGTGCAGGCTTCTTGGGCTCGCTGCTTACTTCCGGCTCGACAGCTTTTTCCGGCTCTTCTGCGGGATTTGAATTTTCTTCATTTAATCCCATGTTTTCGCCGGCATTTGTCTGAGGCTCCTTTTCAGAATCATTTCTGCCTTTTCCAAATATATTCCTGAATAAACCCATTTGAAGGAATCCTTTCTTGTAAAAATCACGAATAAAATCCTGACCACATCCGCAGGACATCTCGCCTCAAGCGGCGCTGTCCGTGATTTTCTTATTTGTCCCGACTATAATAACATATTTTTCGCTATAATGCGATACATAAACCCAATAATTTAGGCAAAAAAAGAGAGGCGCGAGGTCTCTCTTCTTTTTACTGTTTATCCGAGATAAGTTACAAGCGCATCCTTATCATACTCGTGAGGCGCCTTTTCGGTATTTTTGTGTCCGACAGCTATCGCGATATCATATCTGTAGTTATCGGGGAAAAGCTTCTTCTCCCACTCTGCGCCTGCAGGGGACTCAAAGAGCCTTCTGAGGCATCCGATGATGAGATTTCCGAGACCCATTGACTGAGCGGCTATTGCTATATTTTCAACAGCTATTCCGCTGTCGATATGATCCCAATTGGATTCTTTGCTGCCCGAGATAACTATGAGAAGCGGAGCTCCGTAGGTGAATGGTGCCATCTTGGCGCGCTCGGCTTCTGTCTTTCCCTCGGCAGCTATAGACGTAAAAGCCTTTGTGAACTCATCATAGACTGCTGTTCCTTTTTTCATGACTGTAAAATGCAGCTCCTGACGGTTTGCGGCTGTAGGAGCCTCAAGTCCTGCCTTTACAAGCAGATTCACTTCCTCGTCTGTGAGCATCTCATCGGTGTATGCTCTTATAGATGATCTCTCTTCTATTATCTTCAGTGTATCGTTCATTTCTGTCTTCCTCCTGTCTGCAGTATGCTCAATTACACGATTGCTAAATTGCTCAGCTGCTAAGCTGCTCAACTTCCCAATTGCTAAATTGCTCAGTTTCAGAATTGTCCAATTTCTTTAACCTGTCCGGCTGTTGGAGCCGGTTCGCTCTGATTATAGCATGTCATTCATTGTCTGTCAAAGACGGGACCTCAAAGCCCATTGCTTTCACGGCATTTGTCAGGCCCTCTCTGTCAATCCCGGAAAATCTTTCCCTCTCGGGGCTGTCAATGTCAAGGACTCCGAAAAGCTCGTTATCCCGATAGAGCGGGATGACTATCTCGCTTCTTGAGGCATCGTCACAGGCTATATGGCCCGGGAACTCATGCACATCCGGGACAAGCTGTATCCTGTTTTCTTTCACCGCTGTTCCGCAGACCCCTCTGCCTGTGTTTATCCTTATGCATGCAGGCTTTCCCTGAAAAGGCCCGAGCACGAGCTGTTCGGCTCTCTTCTCCCAGATATAAAAACCGCACCAGTTTATCCTGTCAAGCGCCAAGTTTATCAGTGCCGAGGCATTGGCGAGGTTTGCTGTCATGCTCTCTTCGCCTTCAGTCAGCCCTTTGATGTAAACTGACAGCTCTCTGTATCTTTTTTTGGTATCACTCGAAAAGACATAATTCTCAGCCATTTCCGTTCTCCTCTTTTTCTCTGTAATGGTCGCAGTACTCCTCCATGCAGCATTTTTCGCACTGCGGGCGCCTTGCAATGCACACCGCTCTGCCGTGCAGCACGAGCCTGTGGCAGAAATCGTTCGACTCTGTGGGGTCAAGCACTGCTCTGAGGTCTTTCTCAACCTTTGCGGGATTATCCGAATGAGTGAGGCCGAGAAGTCCGCATATCCTTATGCAGTGGGTATCGGTGACAACGGCCGGCTTGCCATAGATGTCACCCACAACAAGATTTGCTGTTTTTCTTCCCACTCCCGGGAGCTTTACAAGCTCCTCGACTGTATCGGGGACAACTCCGTTCAGCTCATCCTTCAGGACCCTTACCATCCTGTATATATCCCTTGCCTTGGACTTATAGAGTCCGCAGGATCTGATGAGCTCTGCTATCTCCTCCTCTGTACCCTCACAGAAGGCATCAAGGGTTGGAAATCTCTCAAAGAGCGCAGGCGTCACCATATTGACTCTTGCGTCCGTACACTGGGCAGCAAGCCTTGTTGCTATCAGCAGCTGAAGAGGATCCGTATACTCAAGCGAGCACACCGCATCGGGATATTCCTTTTTCAGCGCAAGAGTACAGGCATCGGCCTTTTCTTTCAGATTCCGCAAATTATCTTCCATATTTCCTCCGTCACTTTTCAGCATTCACTGTTCATAAAAGCACCACTCCGTTTTACTGAAGTGATGCTTTCAAATTTTGCTGAGCCGCAGGGTAAAATTCCCGCTTACTGTCTCTTATTGTAGTTATTGATAAAATCTCTGTAGCTGTCGCTCCGGGAACGGCTGTAGACATCCTCGGTCTGCTGAGTTCTTCTCTGCTGGGGTCTTGCTGCAGCTGCTCCGGTTCTTGCGGCTGAGGGTCTCACAGTCTGTCTTGCGCCGGCTGATGAAGGTCTCCGCTGTGCAGTTCTCTGTTGAACAGGTCTCGACTGCACCTGGCTGGGTCTGCCGGTATATTCGTCGCCGGTTCTCTGCTGCATTGTCCTTCTTGCCATGGCATCTCTGCGGCGTCTCTGCTCCTCTCTCTGCTTCTTTATCTTCTGGCCATGCATATACACGGCGATAAAGATTGCGCAGAACAGGATGACAAGCACGAGTACCACGATTAGAAGTATCTTCAGCAGTGATGATCCTGTTGATTTGGAAGACGAAGGAGCACTCACGCTCACTGCGCTGTCATCGGCAGCTGTCGTCTGAGTACCGTCGGATGCTGTGAGTCCTGAGAGATTATTCTCAGACATATATGTATTAAGATCGTTTGCTATGGTATTTATGAAATTCTTTGCAGCTGTGGAATAATCCTTCGAAGCAAAGGCTGACTCGACCTGCTCATCAAGGACTGTCTGCAGGTAGGATGATGTATAGTGGCTCTTGAGGGCATCGCCGGACACGCAGTAGTAGTCATCGGCGCTTATATCCATCACGAGAAGTATTCCGTAGCCGGAGCTGCCGCCAACCTTCCAGGCTCTCATCATCTGATCTGTGTAGGTTTCTATGTCGATTATATCTGCGCTGGCAGAATTTACCACCGTCACGACCGGCTGAGCTCCGTAATTTGTGTTGAGGTACTCTCCCCAGTCGACTATGAACTGCTTGTCATCGGAGCTTATGGCACCGGCTTCATCATATACATAAAATTCCTCTGACGGAGAAGGTATCGAAAATGTTACGGATGCATCTGCTCCTGTGCTCAGTCTGTTTGAACCGAAGGCATCTCCCGGCACGCAGAAGGACACAAGCACTGCCATGACGGCAAAGAGCGCAGCCATCCTTTTCGGAAGATTTTTCCGTGATAATCTATTCACTGTTAACTGACCTTTCAATATTTTCTTAAAGATAACATACACATTATTTTAAATTTTATTTACTGTTATGTCAAGAAAAATAAGCCCCTCGCCTCGCCGCCTCTTGCAAAATTTAAACAAAATGATATAATAGTGTGGCATTCAGCTCTTTGTGCAGGAATGAATGCTGCCATAGCTGCGGATATAGTTCATCGGTAGAATCTCAGCTTCCCAAGCTGATTAGACGGGTTCGACTCCCGCTATCCGCTCCATACTGAAAAGCCGGTATCTCGGGATTTTCTCCCTGATACCGGCTTTTGTAATTTCTGCTGTTTTCCCGCCTCAGTTCAGCTTTGCAGCTTCGTAACTGCGTAACTTCGGAACTTCATAACTGTATGGCTGAGGACCTCGCATTCTTTGTAACTCGCCTGCGAAACCTTTCCGTCTTCAGAGCTGCATATCTTCGAAACTGAGCAGATTTTCCCTTATCACTTATCGAGAATCTCGGCTGCTTCCTTCAGAAGGTCAATTATTGGCAGGTGCTGAGGGCAGACTCCCTCACACTGTCCGCATCCGATGCACTCGGATGCTCTGCCGTGAGTCATGACAACAGTATTGTAGAAGGAATGAGGTCTTCCGGAATCTCCGTAAAGCCTTATATTGTTTACTGCTCTGAACACATCCGGAATACTGATATTCATTGGGCATCCGTCTGTGCAGTATTTGCAGGCAGTGCAGCCTATCTGAGGAATATCCAGCATTATGCGTGAAACCTCGGCAACAGTCCTGCTCTCCTCATCGGTAAGAGGTTCAAAATTGCTGAATGTATTCAGGTTATCCTGCATCTGATCGTCATGCGTCATGCCTGAGAGTGTCGTCACAACTCCCGGAAGTGATGCGCAGTATCTTAAAGCCCATGATGCCATGGATGCCTCAGGCCTTATCTTTCTGAACATATCCTCAAGCTCAGGCTTTAATGAAGCAAGGGTTCCGCCCTTTACCGGCTCCATGACGATTACCGGTATGTTTCTCTCAGCAAGGATATTGTAAACCTCCTCAGAACGGACAACGGGATTTTTCCAGTCGGCATAGTTGAGCTGTATCTGGACAAACTCTATCTCGGGATGCTTGTCAAGTATTTCGATAAGAAGCTCAGGGGTTCCGTGATATGAAAATCCGAAGTGCTTTATCTTTCCCTCTGCCTTCATCTGCTTTCCCCAGTTGAAGCAGTCATACTTCTCATATGTGGGCAGGTGCTCAAGCTCGAGTGAATGAAGCAGGTAGAAATCAAAATAATCAACCCCTGCTCTTTCAAGCTGCTCGGCAAATATTTTGTCTCTGTCACCGTCTTCCTTCATCATCCATGCGGGAAGCTTTGTGGCAAGCTTGAAGGATTCCCTCGGATAACGCTTCACAATCGCTTCCCTTGCTGCGACCTCTGATTTGCCGCCATGATAGACATAGGCTGTGTCAAAGTAATTGAAACCTGCATCCATATAGGCATCAACCATCCTGCATAATTCCTGCATATCAATCTCATCATCTTTTACGGGCAGTCTCATAAGTCCGAATCCGAGCTTCGGCATTTCTTTTACATTTACTGACATATTGTTTTTCCTCCGTCTGTTATAATCTTAACCCTGTCTTCCTGATTCGCCGCTGATTTTTAACTGCAATAAAACAGCTCCGGCGCCATAGGATTTTTTTAATCTCCCTTGATATCTATTATATTTACCGTTTCTTTTCAGTATATTAAAATCGTTTGATTTTTTGTAATCTAATCAGATGGATTACTTCCCACACACACCTTATCACTCCGCGATAAGATTTGTACAGAGATTTCGCCGCTGAATTACAGAAAAACCCGGCAAATTTTCAGGTTCGCAAATCAACAGGCCGGGGTGGCTGCGCCACAAGATAAAACCTCTCCTCAGGAAACGGCTCTGTTCTTAGCTGTGTTCTGCTTTAATCTAAGCCTTGACAGCTCTTGTAGCCCAGAATGATGCTACACCGTAGTCATGCAGATTTCCTCTGCCGTTGGTGTCACTGTAAACATTCGTGAGCATAAAGCCTGCCCTGAGCTGTCCGTCTATCTGCTCTTCAATGCCATGAGAAAACTGCACTCCCGAGCCGCTCTTTACCGCTTCATCGAAGAGCTTTTTGTCTTTAAGCGGATTATACGGCAGATGGTTTGCAAATCTGCTCTCTGTTTCCTCATCAAAGACAAAGTTCATTCCGTTGTCAAGTCCTGCAAGAAGCGCTCCGCCTTTCTTCAGCACTCTGAAGCACTCCCTCCAGACATGCTCTACATCCTCTATGTAGCAGTTGGATACAGGATGAAATATCAAATCAAAGGCTTCATCGTCAAAGGGCAGTCTCTCGGTCATATCGGCTCTGACTGCGCTTATCTCATATCCTTCCCTCTCGGCAACAAGCTTTTCTCTTCTTATCTGCTCAGGGGAGTAGTCAAGTATCGTGACAGAAGCTCCCGCAGCGGTGAGCAGAGGTCCCTGCTGTCCGCCGCCCGAAGCAAGTCCGAGAACCTTTTTGCCTTTAAGATCACCGAACCACTCCATCGGCACAGCCTTTGTCGGGGTAAGATAGAGCTTCCACTCCCCGTTCAGTGCCTTTACATATTCCTCATGGCTCACAGGCCTTGCCCATTCCCATCCGTCAAGCGCCCAGGCATCGATAGTCTCGGCGTTTATATCGGTATATTTCTTCATATCTGTGTATGTTATCATAATCCCGCCGATTATTTCTTCATCTTCTTCTCGAGCTTTTTCATTTCCTCAAGATGCAGCTCATGATTTGCCGCCTCAAGACCGAGGCAGGCAAGAAGTATGTAGCTCTCGGAATTCTCATAGTAGATATCCATGACATACTTTCCCTTATTGAGATACGGTGTGCCGTCCGTGCCTGCGTGCATTATTATTGCGCCGTCATCAAGTATATCAAAGTCCCACGAGAGGATAAGTCCGAACATTCTGTATTTTGCGTTGTTCAGCTTGAGGACATATCTTGTCTTTCTGTAGCTGTCATCCCTGACAACCTCGCCTATCTGCTCTTCCCCAAAGAACAGCAGGTACTTTATGCCGCCGAAAAAGCCTTTTCTGCGCTCAACCCTGCCTATCTCAACGCCGTTTCTGTTGAAGAGCGTGACAAGCTTCAGCTTTTCGCTCACTGTCTCGTTTTTTACCTGATAGCTTTTCACTCCGCTTTCGGTAAATATCTCATATTCCGTATCCCACGAGAACGGTCTTTCATCAAATATCAATCTCATATTTCTCAGTATCTCTTCTTTTCTGTTAATCTGTGCCCACCTGTTTCGGCGGGCGCAGGTTTTTTCTGCCTGTATTTTCCGACAC
>R21__coassemble_669_pt1 | contig 27021 bp, 25 predicted proteins | sample R21__metabat2_high_PE_066 | metagenome-assembled genome bin R21
TGAAGGTACTTAATCCTTTCTAAAGCCACTCGTTGAGTGGCTTTTTTTGTTGTTAGGAGATTTAATGACGGCAGGTGTTCAGAAAAATATTTTTCATATAAGAGAGGAATATTTAGTACTAAAATTAGACGAGTCGTTAGAGTGGGAAAACTTCTGCAGACAGCCGGTAATCATTGGTTTCAACATGAGTTGCGATAAGGAAGAGGGCTTGCTTAGAATGTTTGAGATTAAAGGAGGGAGAATATGACTGAAAAGTTCATATCAAAAGATAAACTTTCAAAGAAAGAGAGAAAGAAACTGAATGCAGCTCGTCGTGGTTCTTGGAATGGTGCCAATCCTGTTACAAAGGTAGTAGAGAGCAAAAAGGTTTACAATAGAAAAAAGGAGAAGCAGCGTATCAGAAAAGATGAGTTCTGACGCTGCTTCTTTCACTTTTAAATATGTTATTTATCAGATGTTGTCGCCGCCAAGTGTAGCTGCCATGACTGCTTTGATAGTATGCATTCTGTTTTCTGCTTCATCAAATACAATGGACTGAGCGCTCTCAAACACTTCATCGGTGACTTCCATAGCATCCCTGCCAAATTTCTCACCCATCTCTTTTCCGATGGTTGTCTTAAGATCGTGGAATGATGGCAGGCAGTGCATAAATACAGCATTCTCACCGGCTATATTCATGAGTTTCTTGTTTATCTGGTAAGGTGAGAGCTCTGCAATTCTCTCGGCCCAGACTTCTACCGGCTCGCCCATTGAAACCCAGACATCTGTATAGAGTACATCTGCACCTTTAACTGCCTCCTCAGGATTCTCAGAGAAGCTGATTGTTGCTCCAGTTTTTTCTGCAATGGCTTTGCATTCAGCTACAAGCTCATCAGATGGCCAATACTTCTTTGGGGCACATGCTGTGAAGTGGAGACCGAGCTTTGCGCACCCAACCATGAGTGAATTACCCATGTTATATCTTGCATCTCCGAGATATACAAAGTTGATGCCCTTGAGTTTGCCAAAGTGCTCCCTTATTGTGAGCATGTCAGCGAGAATTTGTGTTGGATGAAACTCGTTAGTAAGACCGTTCCATACAGGCACACCTGCATACTTTGCGAGATCCTCAACAATTGTCTGTGCATAGCCTCTGTATTCGATGCCATCATACATTCTGCCGAGAACACGAGCTGTATCTGCTATAGACTCCTTCTTGCCCATCTGTGAGCCGGATGGTCCGAGATAGGTGCAGCCCATTCCGAGATCAGATGCAGCTACTTCGAAAGCGCAGCGTGTCCTTGTGCTGTCTTTTTCGAATGTGATGACTATGTTCTTTCCCTCGAGGGTTCTGTGCGGCTTTCCTGCCTTTTTGAGTGCCTTGAACTTCGCTGAAAGATCGATAAGATACTCAATCTCTTCTGATGTATAATCAAGAAGCTTGAGAAAGTTTCTGTTTTTAAATTCCATTGATTATTCTCCTGTGATAATAATACATTATAAATACAGTAAATCTGCTGTCTGTCTGACTAATATATCACACCGGAATGATTATTGCAATACTTTTGCATAATTATTTAAAAAATATGAATATGAGTAATAAATATACAGAAGATTGCATTTAAAATGAATTTGCTTCATCTTAAATCAGTGACCGCGTTTTTCACCGGCAATCAGAAGGATTTAAAAGTTAAACTGCTTTGAAATTAATGAATTTGAGACCGGGAACATATATGAGGAGTAGAGGCCGCAAGCAGGAAAGATAAGTCTCCGAAAGCTTGCGGTTTCCAGTCAAACCAGTCGCATGGAGCTATGTATGGGACTTGACAGAGATCGATATGTACTGAAGATTCGAGTGCTAAGACAAAAATACGGACAGCAGGATTTCTCCCGCTGTCCGTTTGAAATTATGCGATTTCAGTTTATCAGATACCGAGAACCGATGGTGCAGCCTCTGTCATCTTAGCGATAACATCCTCGCAGAGAGCCTTTGTCTTGCCCTTGCCTGAGAGGTAAATTTTAATCTTCGGCTCTGTTCCGGAAGGCCTGACGATAAACTTTGAACCATTCTCAAGTCTGTACTCAAGAACATTTGACTTAGGAAGCTTTATCTCGCTCTTCTCACTGCCATCTGTTCTTACGCTGAGCTTGTAGTCGGAGTTTCCGATGACCTTGATGCCGGCTATCTCTGCAGGCGCATTGTTCCTGAGAGTATCCATTATCTCGTTCATCCTGATCATTCCGCTCTCGCCCTCAAATGCATAGTTGAGAGTGGAGTTCTTATAGTAGCCATACTTCTCATAGAGATCGTTGATAGCATCTACGAGAGTCATGCCGTTCTTCTTGTAGTAGGAAGCCATCTCGCAGATGAGCATTGAACCGTCAACAGCATCCTTATCACGTACATATCCACCGGAAAGGTAACCGTAGGACTCCTCAAATCCGAGAAGGTATCTCTCAGGATGTCCCTCTGCCTCGAGCTCGGCAATGATGTCACCGATATACTTGAAGCCTGTGAGGCATCTTCTTATCTCAACGCCGTAATCCTTTGCGACATCATCTATCATATCAGTTGAAACAATTGTAGAAACAGCAACAGGATCCTTCGGAAGTGTTCCCTGCTCTGTCTTAAACTTTGCGATGAAGTTGAGCATGAGGATTCCGACTTCGTTGCCTGTGAGGAGAACATACTCACCGTTCTGGTTTACTGCGATACCTACACGGTCAGAGTCAGGGTCTGTTGCGAGGAGAAGATCAGGGTTGACTTTCTCACAGAGCTCAAGTCCCTTCTGAAGAGCCTCTCTGAACTCAGGGTTCGGATAAGGACAGGTTGGGAAGTTTCCATCAGGCATTTCCTGCTCAGGAACAACAGTTACATCCTTTACACCGATTCTGTCGAGGATAGCAAGAACGCACTTTCTTCCTGCGCCATTGAGTGGAGTGTAGACTATCTTGAGGTTGCTTGCATCACCGCCGAGGATAGACTCTGACTGTACAGCATCAAGGAATGCATTTACAGTATCATCGCCAATCTCGATGTAAAGGCCCTTAGCCTTTGCTTCAGCAATGTCCATTCTCTTAACATCTGCGAATATATCAAGAGCTTCAATCTCAGCTGTTATGCCGTCTGCCATATCGGCTGTGACCTGGCATCCATCGGAGCCGTAAGCTTTATATCCGTTATACTTTGCAGGGTTGTGGGAAGCTGTTACGCAGATACCTGCATCGCAGTGATGGTAGCGGACTGCCCATGAAAGTGAAGGTGTCGGCATGAGCTCTGGGTAAACATAAGCTTTGATTCCGGCTGCTGCAAGAACTGCTGCGCTCTCCTCGGTGAAGAGGATACCCTTATTTCTTGAGTCATGAGCTATTGCAACTGAAAGCTCCTTGCCCTCGGTGTTGTGCTTGATGAGATAGTTTGCAAGTCCCTGAGTAGCCTTGCGGACGGTATAAACATTCATTCTGTTAGTGCCGGCTCCGATAACTCCTCTGAGTCCGCCTGTGCCGAACTCAAGGTTGCGGTAGAAACGGTCGTTTATCTCCTCAGGCTGGTCTTTGACGGATTCAAGCTCAGCAGTAAGATCCTTATCATCGAGATCCTGAGCAAGCCATCTTTCAAATTCTGTCATTGGTCTTCATCCTTTCACGGTGCAAGCTGCATGCAGCATTCTGCACCTTATATAAATTTTATAAAAAGACTTTTTTATCGGCACAATATGCCAACTTTATACACTATAGAATACAATAACTTTTATGCAATGTCAATTATAAAATATTCAATATCGGTTTAAATTATAGCTATTATTTACATCTAACGCCGGCATGGAAGCATCGCCGAGTCAGGAAGAAGGCACACTCTGAGTATATAGCAGAGGTAACAAGTGGAATAATCGTTTCAAATTTGATTCATGACAAAAGAAAAGGCTGCCGCAGACTGGCAGCCTTTTGGTCAGAGCAAAATTATTTCAGATGAATGATATTGGTGAGAACAGAACCGTTCTGAATATCTATCGTGCCGAAGGTTGCGTCATATCCATGGCAGGAGCCGGGATTCATCACCCACATATCATCTTTATATTCATTAACAGCCTGATGGGTATGCCCATAGATGACTATATCTGCGCCTCTGTCATGGGCTGCATTTCTTACATCATATTCTGTATATTTTACATTGTACATATGACCATGGGTGTAAAATATCTTTTTACCCTCAAGAGTTATTGAGTCTGCTATGGGAAGACTTGAACCGAGGTCACAGTTGCCGCGCACTTTGAGAAATTTTTTCTCCGGGTACTGTTCTTCAAGTCTGTCTATATCTTTTTCACCATCGCCTGTAAATATGACTACCTCTGCACTTTTTACCATATCAAGCGCTTCTCTTGCTCTGAAATAATCACCGTGAATATCTGATAAAACAAGAATTTTCATATACAAAAGCCTTTCACTGCAGGGAAAACCGAGAACTATCATTGCAAAGAAGTTTTCCGGCAGATTCGAATTTATTTATATTGCTGTTATTAAAGCACAAAAAATGGAGTAATTCAACCTGATGATTTGTTCCTGGCTCTGATAAATGGCTGAGAAGATTCAGAAGAAGCTCTGCCGGATTGAAGATTGCAGAAAAATACCGGAGAAATAAGATTCTCCGGTAGATTCGGTTAGAAAAATCAGGATTTCCTGGTTGTTTTTATAGTGGCTGCGTATGCTGAGTTGCACAGGCCAAGCGCTGCGCTTATCATGAAAAGCGTCTCGATGCCGAGAGTCTGCCATATCCAGCCGCCGAAGAGGGCAATGAGAATGGTTATAAGATGATTGACGGATATGCCTGTGGATATTGTCGCTCTCATTTCCTCTTTGCTCTCGGAGATATCCTGCACGTAAACATTCGATGCCATGGATGCAAGAGAGATGATGGAATCAAGAACGTAGTTAATGCAGCAGACGATGAAGGCTATCTCCGTCGGGAAGATGTGGTCAGCAAAGCCATAGAAGAAACAGACAATGACGAGGATGAGTGTATCGGCTATCATTATCGGTTTGTAGCCAATGTGGTCAATGAGCTTACCAACGAGCGGAGAAAGGAAGAAACAGGAAACGGCGGATACTGCAAAGAGTAAGCTTATCACGGAGGCTTTGGCTCCGTAGTGGAGAATCAGCACATATGGTCCGAAAGTGAAGAAAACCTGCTTTCTTGCGCCGTAGAACACCTCGAGCATATAGTATTTTGTGAACTTCTTTCGGAAATAGAACCTTGATTTTGATTTGTCGGTTTCGGCATTGCCGGTGAGCCTCATGGCCATGATCAGTGCTATGCCCATACATATTGCTGCCGCCATGAAGAATGGCTTGAAGAGGTCAGTAGTCGTTACAGCGAGGAATACAAGCGTTACAATGATATATCCTGCAAGATTGCCTGCCTGATAGACTGCGCTCATGTAACCGAGCGCCTGGCCACCCATGCCGTCCTTTGAATACTCAAGAGAGATGGTATTCTTCATGCCGAGCTGAATGTGCTCACCGAGAGAATATGTGCAGATTGCGATTATGACAAGAACCTTGACAGGCGAGATGACAGCCTGCATGACCATGCCTGCCACCATGATGACACCGCCTGTTTTGTAAATCTTTTCCGCAGAGAATTTATACAGCACGGCAAGTATAAAGATGAGAAGAAGTCCCGGCAGTTCTCTGAAGAACTCTGTGAGTCCCTTGTCGAACTCGCCCATGCCTACCACTTCTGCAAGGTAGTTATCGAGCACTCCCTTGTAGAGCCCGTAGCCTAATGCCATCATGATTATTGACGCGAAAAATTCCTTGTATCTTGAGTTTTCCTTAAAGATATTCTTCAATTGTTTTACCTCTCAGATTTATTCGAAAATTAAGCAGCGAATATGATAATATACCGATGAGCAAAATTCAAGAGAAATATAAATTGTATGAAAATGAATCTCATGCTATTAAAGTATCAACGGGCTATGTTATCTTATCCGAGAGCTGTAAGCTGTTCTTTCAAGGTCTAGGAGCCACTCTTTCCTCTCAATGCCCCCGGCGTATCCTGTGAGGCTGCCATCCACTGCTATAACCCGGTGACATGGGATGATTATTGATATCGGGTTGTGACCGACAGCGCCGCCGACTGCCTGGGCAGACATTCTGCGTCCCTCTGAGGCAGTTATCTTCAAAGTGATATCTTTATAGGTGATAACTTCACCGTAAGGAATGCCGCTGAGTATCTTCCAGACCTTCTTCCTGAATGGAGTTCCATAAGGATTAAGGGGAGGCGTAAATGACGGTACTCTGCCGGAAAAGTAGGTGTCAAGCCATAGCTTAACAGTCCCAAATATAGGAAGGCTTTTCTCTTTGGTTATAAGCGGGAGCGTCGAGCCGAAATATTTCTGACCATCAAACCACAAACCTGTGAGATTTTCTCCGTCTGATGAAAGCGTTATGCTGCCAATCGGAGAATCATAGTGGGAGATATAAGAGATATCTTTCATCAGTATTTCCTTTCACCTTTAAATGGCTGAATTTAAATGGCTGAATGGCAAAATTACAATCAAACTGTGATTAGCTGGCATATCACAATTAACAGCACTTGGATGAAGTGCTGAATCAACTGGTCACTCATGAAATCGGAGAAATTATTCTCCCGTCCATTCGTGTTTTTTCATGTCCACATTTCCGTTTGCTCTGAAGCTGACGCCCTCAGCCTCGAGCAGTAGACGCTGAGCGGCGAAACCAGGAGCGCAGCGTCCTGCACTGTTCACTACCCTGTGACAGGGAAAGTCGCCGTAAAACTCTGCCATGCTCAGCACTTTTCCGACAAGGCGTGAATTTCTCTCCCTGCCGATAAGTTTTGCTATGCGCCCGTAGGAGCAGACCTTTCCGGGTGGTATCTCGCTGACAACTGAGAGTATTTCGTAGGCTAGCTCTTCGGTAAGAACTTTTTTCTCAGAAAAGTTTCTGCCGTAATTCTGAGCAAAATTTGCATATTTCAATCTGATCACCGCTCACAAGTATAATATCAAAACCTGGGAAAGGCAACAGAAAAAGAGGGAAAAGCGGCTTTACAAAACGTCGTCCGATGGTATAATTGTTGCGTAAAAATGACTTTCAGCACTTTGAACCATATGCTTCAAAAATACTGTGGTCAGCGGGTGCCGGGGTTCCGTGTGCTTATGATATTACATAGAGAAAATTAGGAGAGTGGTCAGAGTTATGAGCCTGACAGCAATTCTTGAAAATGAGAGGAAACATAAAAATGAGAGATGAGAGACCGGGCTACGAGGAGAGGAAAGAAGAGGGCAGAGAGATAACCAGATTCCGTGTCCATGACGGTGAAGAGGAGTTTAAGTCACATCAGCAGCTGAGACTCCCACAGCCTCCGCTTGTTAAGACTGCTGTCAGTGACGAGAGAATAAAGCTCCCGATGAACTTTGAAGATCTTAATCTTGGCACAGATTATGTTAAGATGTGCTATAACCGCTGCTCAAGGAGAGTGTATTCAGGTGAGAGCATGAGCCTTCTCGAGCTTTCATTCCTGCTTTGGGCGACACAGGGCGTGAAGTCCATAAGAGGAAACAACTATGCCACAATGAGGACAGTTCCCTGCGGAGGCGCAAGGCATCCGTTTGAGACATATCTCATAGTCATGAATGTCGAGGGACTGAAGCCTGGGAAGTATCACTATCTGCCGATGAAGAACGAGATAGAATTCCTCGGCGAGGTTGAAGATATGGAAAAGGCAGTCACTCAGACACTTGAGGGACAGGAATGGGGAGCAAAGGCAAATGTTTGCTTCTACTGGTCCATGGTACCTTACAGATCAGAGTGGAGATATGGTCCCGGAGCTCCGGTTCACGGACTTATAGACATTGGACATGTGGGGCAGGCACTTTATATGGCCTGCGAGGCTGCGGGACTTGGCACATGTGGAATAGGCGCATTTGACTTTGATCTCTGCGGCGAACTTTTCGGACTTGACAACAGCGAGGAGTATATCGTTTATTCAGAGCCTGTGGGTAAGGTAAAGGAAGAGGACAAAGCAAGAGAAAACGACATATATGCTTTTGTGAAGAACGAGCCGGGCGCACAGGAGAACTCATAATGCTTCAGGATATTGGTGATAAGATTTACTGCAGTGATTATCTGCCGGATGCCATTCCCAATGAAAATGACAGGCTGATAGTGTTTGCCGGAGAGAGAATGGACAGAATGTATCTGACGGATGATAATGATATACCGAGAGTTTCTGATGCGAAGCTGAGCCGGGAGCAGGCAGGTAAGCTTATCTATCTCTTCTCGGTGTCGGGAGAGAGATTCTGGCTGCTAATGGAGGAGTTTTCCCATGACTTTACGGAAAAGCCGGGGCTTTCTCAGAAGCATCTGCATTCGGAGGTTGAGTTCCTGATTCCCGACTGGAGATATTTTGCATGTACTACTGCACTGCATCTTTCCTACTGGTATGAACACTCAAGGTTCTGCGGAAAATGCGGAAAAAAGCTTGTGCACTCGGAAAATGAGAGATCAATGCGCTGCCCTGAATGCGGTTCCCTTAAGTACCCCGACATGAGTGTTGCCGTTATAGTGGGAATAAGGGATGGGGACAGGATAGTACTGACAAGATATGCAGGCTCAAGGAGCGGATATTATGCGCTTGTGGCAGGGTTCATGGAGATAGGTGAGACGCTCGAAGATACGGTACACCGTGAGGTCATGGAAGAGACAGGACTTAAGGTGAAAAATCTTCATTATGTCGGATGCCAGCCCTGGGGATATTCGAGAAATGTTCTTGTAGGATTTTACTGCGACCTTGACGGCAGTGACTCCATAACAAGGCAGGAAAGCGAGCTTGCCGAAGCAGGCTGGTTCACAAGAGACAAGATACCGCTGAGAGAAAACCTCATGAGCCTTACCGCTACAATGATGCAGACATTTAAGCAGGGAATGGATGATGAAGCAATAAAAAATTCCATATATATTTCAAGACCCGACCATCAGATTTAAGCGGCGGGGATGAAGAAGCTGAGCTGTGAAGAATCTGACGATCTTTTCACAGCTCTTTTTAGCAGCACATATCCCGGGTATTTTGCAGAGGCATAGAAATTTCCAACGCTTTTACAGTTTGTTCACTTTAAAAATCTTGCAAATATGATGAATAACATTTAAAATTATCGTGTTGACGGAGCTTCAGAGTGGAACTGCGAAACATTCACAGCAGATAATGTGACTGCCTGATTTCACAATTCCGCATTTTCCGCTTTTGAACCCCCCTGACATAATCGAAAAATAAAATGCCGAAAGGAAATAGGAATATATGCCAAAGATACTTATAGTAGATGACGACAAGAATATTTGCGAGCTTTTGAGGCTCTATATAGAAAAGGAAGGCTTCGAGACTGCAATAGCCAATGACGGAAGAGAGGCAGTTAAGCTTTTTGCGGAAACCGACCCTGACCTTATACTGCTCGACATCATGCTGCCCAAGCTTGACGGCTGGCAGGTGTGCCGTGAGATAAGAAAGACAAGTGAATGCCCGATAATCATGCTGACCGCAAAGGGAGAGGTCTTTGACAAGGTCCTCGGCCTTGAGCTTGGTGCAGACGATTATGTTGTGAAGCCCTTTGAGACAAAAGAGGTTATCGCAAGGATAAACGCAGTGCTCAGGAGAGCAGGAAGAAAAGAACAGGATGAAAATGCCGAGAAGGAAGTAAATTTTGATAACCTCTCAATAAATCTTACAAACTATGTGCTGAAGGTAAAGGGCGTGCAGGTTGACACACCGCCGAAGGAGATGGAGCTTATCTATCATCTTGCTTCAAACCCAAACAGAGTTTTCACGAGGGATCAGCTCCTTGATGAGGTATGGGGCTTTGATTACTACGGCGACAGCAGAACAGTTGATGTGCATGTCAAGAGACTCAGAGAGAAGCTTGAGGGAGTATCCGACAAGTGGAGCCTTAAGACAGTCTGGGGCGTAGGATATAAGTTCGAGACTAAAGACTGATTCCGGTATGAAATACATGAGAACAACCCGCACATCACTGTTCAGAAAGTATATGTTCATGACGATGAGCATACTCCTTATGAGCTATCTGATATGCGGTTCGATAATGATGGCGTTTTTCGGCAAGTTCTGGAGAAACGAGAAGCATAAGCTGCTGATGAGCAATGCTCAGAGTGTGGCGGATTTTGCTTCAGAATACATAAGAGTATATACCGGAGATGCAGATTACGAAGAAATAGACCTGCAGGATTTCAACATTGATCCTGCAGTCATCGAGAGCTTCATGGATACTGTAGCAGAGAATATCGATGCCGATATATTTATCACCGATGTTCATGGACACTTTGTAACCGGCACTTTCAACTGCAGTCATCTTGAGCTTGGCAGCATGGTCAATGTCAGCTCAGACATGGTGGCGAGAGTACTTGGCGGCCGGAGTGAATTCAATACAAATTTCGATGGAACATACCCGAGAAATTATTACACGGTGAGCGTGACATTTGATGTGCTCGATAACACAGGCGAGCCGGTTACCTCCTGTATGGTATTTGCGGCTACGCAGTCAAACGGATTCACTGAATATCAGTATCAGACTCTGAGAATATTTCTCATTTCTGCGCTTGTAACACTTGGCATAGCATTCTTTTTTGTCTGGACCTTCACATATAAGCTGACAAAGCCATTAAGGCAGATGTCTGCGGCGGCAAGAGCCTTCGGAAATGGCGATTTCTCAGTCAGGGTTCCGTCATCAAGGGATGATGAGATAGGTGAGCTGGGACTTGCTTTCAATAATATGGCAAATTCACTCGCGGGCAGTGAGGGAATGAGAAGAAGCTTTATAGCAAATGTATCCCATGAGCTGAAAACGCCGATGACAACCATTGCCGGTTTTATAGACGGCATACTTGACGGAACAATCCCAAAAGAGAAAGAGGACCATTACCTCAAAATAGTCTCTGATGAAGTCAAGCGGCTCTCACGCCTCGTCAGAAGTATGCTGGATCTCTCAAGGATAGACAGCGGAGAGCTGAAGCTCAATCCGGTGAAGTTTGATCTTGCCGATACAGTTTTTCAGACTCTGCTTACCTTCGAACAGGTAATAGAAGAGAAAGAGATTAACATAGAGGGCCTTGAGGATGCTGTTTCACTGAATATAACCGGAGATAAAGATCTTCTGCATCAGGTGGTATATAACCTGATAGAGAATGCGGTGAAATTTACGCAGCAGGGTGGATATATTCGTTTTACGATGGCTGACAGCATAGACAGAGTGAGTGTGTCCATACAGAACAGTGGAATCGGAATAGCAAGCGAAGAGCTTCCGATGGTGTTTGAGAGATTCTACAAGACTGACAAGTCGAGAAGCTATGACAAAAAAGGAATGGGTCTTGGATTGTACCTCTGCAGAACCATAATAAAATACCACGGCGGAGATATATCGGTATCATCGGTTGAGAACGAATACTGCAGGTTTGATTTTTACATACCTAAGCCAAAGGAGAAAGCAAAGGTACCTGAGGCTGAGGCGGCGTATGCAAACACTATAGACGAGGTTGAGGATGCCGATATAAAGGAGATTCCGGAGGAAAAGAGAAAATGACAGATGAAAATGAACTGAAATTGGCTGCAGCTGAATCCGGGAAAAGCGAACAGTATGCTGCAGATGAAGTTGATGTGGCAGAGAAAGAAGTCACCGAGACAGAAGCACCGGAAACAGAGGACAAATCGGGAGAAGATTACAGTGATGACTCGATGGATGCGACAGTCCCACTTGAGCTTTATCTGAATCCGCTCGATGAACTGCCAAAGATAAAGCAGGAAACAGCTGAAAGACCGATGTCGGCTGTGAAGGTGCGGGAAAAAGCAGCAGCTGACAGCGGAGAGAACTCGGCAAGTACACAGTCCGTCAAAAGACAGACTGATGAAGCAAAGAGCACTGACACTGTACAGAGGGAAGAGGTCCCTTATGTCGGAGCATCAGGCGCTGTTCCAATGAATTCGGCACAGTACGCCGAGAAAAATTCTGATGCTTCTCAACCACGGTTTGATGGACAGAATACTCAGAGCTCTCAGGTTTATCCTCAGACGGCATACGCACAGATGCCGGGAGTTCAGTACCCATATGGACAGATGCCGTACGGATATATTCCGCAGAATAATCAGCAGATGCCAAATCTGCAGAACAGCACTTATCAGATTCCCTATAATCCCTATTATCAGCAGCCTTATCAGCAGCAGTATACCGGATATCAGCAGGTGCCGGGACAGCCTGTGCAGCAGGTTCAGCCGCAGTATCAGCAGTTTGTACAGCCGGGTGGTCAGCAGGGTACGCAATTTGGACCGCAGTTTAATGCGCAGCTTTATCCACAGGGATTTTACCCTCAGCAGCCATTACCCGGTCAGCAGATGCAGAATGCAGCTGTGGCAAAGCCAAAGAAACAATCCGGCAGCGGAACGGGTGCAAAGGTATTCTTTGGAATACTGATAACGCTCGCTGTGTTAGGTACTATCCTCACGGTTTATGCAATCAGCGATATAAGAAATAGACAGGCTGACAGAGAAAAAGGCAGCAGCGCCATATATGAGTATTCCGAGAAATCGGGTGAGAATGAAGAATCCTCTTCTGATGAGGATAAAACAGAGAGCAGCAGGACAGAGGACACCGAAAAGACCTACACGCAGCCTGACATAGAGGTTGAACCATATGAGGACGGACTTACAATATCAGGAAAGCCTGACACCGAAGAGCTTTCGGCACAGCAGGTTTATGACAAGGTACTGCCGTCTACAGTAACGGTACTGGCAGAGATACCGACATCTGATGGAAGTTATTATGAGAGCTCCGGCTCCGGAATAATAATCACGGAGAGCGGTTTCCTCATCACAAACAGTCATGTCATAGGGAATACCAAATCATCTGTCATCACTGTAACCACGAGCGACGGTGAAAAGCATGAGTGCATAACCGTCGGCTTTGACAAGACAACTGACCTCGCAGTGTTGAAGATGGCCGGCACAGGATATGTTGCGGCTGAGCTTGGAAAAGCTGAAGAGCTCTCAATCGGTGAATGGGTTATCGCTATAGGTACTCCGGGCGGCTCGGGATTCTCCGGCTCACTGACAAGAGGAGTCATATCGGGACTTGACCGTGAGGTCGGTACATACAGCTCAAACGGAATGACCTATATACAAACCGATGCGGCGATAAATCCCGGAAACTCCGGCGGACCTCTCGTGAACATGTACGGTCAGGTTGTTGGAATAAATTCATCGAAGATAGTCGCCGACTACTATGAGGGAATGGGATTTGCCATCCCGATTTCAAAGGCCGAGGATATAATAGAGCAGCTGCTTTCGGCAGGCTATGTGGAAGGCAGGGTAAGGCTTGGTATCATGGCTGCAACATACTACTATGGCACTATCGGACTCGGAGTAGAGATAATAAGTATCGATGAGGACTCAGCTTTTACGGGAACAGAGGCTCAGGCAGGTGATATAATCACGGCAATAGATGATGTGAGCATCACAGATATGACAACACTTGCAAATGCACTTCTCTCATACAAAGAGGGAGATGAAGCCGAAGTAAACCTTGTCAGAGTATCGGAAGACGGGAACAGCGAAGAGATAACCGTCACGATAAAGCTTATATCCGATGAGGGTCAGACTCAGAAGTAACGGAAGGGAAATCATGATGGACTACAATGAAGCCATAGAGGTTATTAACAGCCGCCTGAGGTTCGGCTCAAAGCTCGGGCTTGACAATATAAGAGCGCTGCTGAATGAGATGGGAAACCCTCAGAATGATCTGAAGTTTGTGCATGTGGCAGGTACCAACGGAAAAGGAACAACCTGTACATATATTTCTTCAATCCTGCGTGAGGCCGGATATAAAGTTGGACTTTATACATCTCCTTTTGTTGTGGAATTTCGTGAGAGATTCATCATAAACGGCGAGATGATACCTGAGGATGAACTCATTGAGCAGATAGAGCTTACATCGAATGCTTGTGAAAAGCTGGATACAGACATCACAGAGTTTGAGTTTATCACCGCGCTTGCCTTTAACTGGTTCAAGGTAAAGAAGTGCGATATAGTGGTGCTTGAGGTAGGCCTTGGAGGCAGATTCGATGCAACCAACATCATAGATTGCCCCGAATGCGCAGTGATCACGAGTATTGCACTTGACCACATGCAGTATCTGGGCGATACGGTAGAGAAGATAGCTTTTGAAAAGGCCGGCATAATAAAGAGCGGCGGCGACTGCGTACTCTACTGCAAAATAAATCCTGCTGCAGAAAAGGTTTTCAATGAGGTGTGCAAAGAGAGAGATGCAAGGCTGATAAAGCCCGATATCTCATCTCTCAAGATTGAAAAATCGGATCTTTTCGGTACTGACTACAGCCTCGGCGGAGAGAATTATCATATACCTTTCTCAGGAATTCATCAGGTGTATAACTCAGTGGGAGCTGTAAATGCTGTCAGAGTGCTGAGAGAAAAAGGATTTGCGGTAAGCAATGAGAATATTCATGAGGGACTGAAAAAAGCCTCCATAGCTGCAAGGATGGAGATACTCTCAAAGAAACCTCTGATACTTCTTGACGGTGGGCATAATGCGGATTGTGCCCAGGCGCTGAGAAAGGTTATCGAGGGAAATCTTGAAGGCAAAAATCTTGTATCGATAATCGGAATGATGGCTGACAAGGATGTAAGAAGCTACCTTAAAGAAGTCATGCCGTTCATGAAGAAGGTAATAACGGTATGTCCGCAGAATCCAAGATCAATGAAAGCTGATGAGCTTGCGGATGTCTGCCGTGAATACTGTCCGGATTCGTTTGCGGCGGAAAGCAACGAAGATGCCGTAGAAAAGTTGAAGGATTACCTGAATGCTGATGAGAACAGCGATGCAGTCGCAGCTGTAATATGCGGTTCTTTCTATATGGCAAGCGAGATAAGACCGCTTGTACAGAAAGCCTTTGAGAAAAACCGATAAGCTGCAATTCGAGCAGTGAGAATAAAAAAGTCTTCCAAAACGAGATGAACTTAACCTGAGTTCACCTGTTTCGGAAGACTTTGTTTTTTATTTGTTTTATGCCTTATTCGCTGGCTTCAGAACTTTCGCTGCTTTCACCACTGTTTGCAACGGAATACACCAGTATCTCTTTTACCGTAAAATCGGGATTTTTAATGAGGGCATTTTCAAGGGAGGTATAAAGTCTGCTCATCTGCTCCTCAGACCGGTCTTCATCACTTACCCACATGTTCATCAGATCACCGAAGTAACCCATGTATGCGTTTATGCACTTTTCCCTGTCGGCTTCACTTGCAGACTCCCAGTTGGTATATTTCCAGTCAAGATAGAAGCTGTCATATTCATTTTTTACGGTCGATATAGAGGAATTTTCAGTCTCAAGCTCGGCCTCGCTCTCCTCTGCCTGAGCTTCTATGTCTGCACGCATGGCAGCATACGGGTCTGAAGATTCTGCATTCTCTGTTGTTTCTTCATCTGCAGTGACATCTGAGCTTTCAGTTTCCGTTTCAGAAACTGATGATGTTGTTTCGGAGCTTTCACTTTCATTTGAAGAAGAGCATGCGGCAAGTGAAATGAGCATGGCTGCGCTGAGCAGTACGGCAAGTATTTTTTTCATAAATAAAATCCTTTCTGTTGTAGTAGGAAAAATCCACGACTTTCAGTCATCGGAGCAGTTGACATCATAAAATTCAGGATGTGTTTTTTGCGGCCATTTGCAGTTTATCGGAAAAGCTTTCTGCTGATTGCAGAAGAAGCTGCAGGCATTAAAAAGATTATCCCTCCATGAGAGCTATAAGGCACGGCAACTCATATGGAGTGTTTATCACATGCTCACAGCCCTCTATGTCTCCGAATCCGTAAGCTGCATATATAAATGGTACACCGGCTTCATCGGCTGAGTTTTTATCCCATATCGTGTCTCCGACATAAACAGGGTTTCTGAATCCGTTGCGCTCAGCAACGAGCCTGATGTTCCCGGCTTTAGAAAGTCCCGTCCTGCCCGGATTTTCATAGTCGGTGAAGCAGTCTGCTGTTCCCATTGATGCAAGATAAGCTTCGATGTAACCTTTACCGCAGTTTGATACTATGGCGAGGGAGTGGTGAGCAGAAAGCTCTCTGAGCGCATCGGTCATGCCGTCAAAGGCTTTGCCTCCAACCTCAGAGAGAAGCTTGTTCTCTATCTCACAGCAGCGGGCAAAGATTTCCTCTCTTACCTTAATGCTCTGCTCGGGGAAAAGCTTCGCTGTGAACTCCTGCTCATTAAGTCCCATTGCCGAGGCCATTTCCTCACGGGTAAGAACTTTGTCTATGTCAGGTCTCTCGGCGATAACCTTACACCAGGAGTCATAAACCTGTTCATTGCAGTTCCATAGTGTTCCGTCAAGGTCAAAAATTATTCCGTCTATCTTCATGATATTTTCTCTCCGTGCTTTAAAGGTGACACTCTTTGTCTATGTCAATCTGAGTGAGATCCTTGAGGTCGAACGGAGTCTGCTGATAGACATAGTAGTTGAGCCAGTTGGCAACGAGAAGATGAGCATTACTGCGCCAAGTGAAGGGAGGTGTCTTGCTCGGGTCATCGTCAGGAAAATAGTTATACGGGACATCGGGATTTATTCCCTTGTTCAAATCTCTGAAATACTCCTTTGCAAGAGTATGCCTGTCGTATTCCGCATGCCCTGTGACGAAAAACTGGCGGCCGCTCCTGGTTGCGACTATGTGTATTCCTGCTTTGTCTGATACCGCAAGAGGGATAAGCTCATCATGCTTTTTTATATCCTCCATCCTTATCTCAGTATACCTTGAGTGAGGAGCGAAGTAGTTATCATCAAAGCCGCGCATCAGCGGATGGTATGGATTTAAGACGGTGTGATTATATATGCCGCTGAGCTTCTTCTCCATCAGATACTTCTGTATGCCGAAGTGATAGTAGAGCCCCGCCTGAGCTCCCCAGCAGATATGAAGTGTTGAGTAGACATTGGACTTGCTCCACTCCATTATCTCGCACATCTCTTTCCAGTAGTCCACCTCTTCATACGGCATCTTCTCGACAGGCGCGCCGGTGATTATCATTCCGTCATAACGCTTATCCTTTATCTCATCGAATGTTTTGTAAAAAGTATTCAGATGGGAAGCGCTTGTGTTCTTGCTTATGTGCGAAGCCATGTGAAGGAAATCTACATTGACCTGAAGAGGTGTGTTTCCGAGCAGTCTTAAAAGCTGTATCTCAGTTTCCTGTTTTGTCGGCATTATATTGAGAAGAAGGATGTTAAGCGGCCTTATACGCTGGCTTTCACCTCTCTCAGGGGTCATTACAAATATATTCTCGGATTCCAGCACCTCAAGTGCGGGAAGATCCGCATTTATTCTGATTGGCATTACGATACCTCCATTGACAGATATGCCTGAAATTATAGCACAACGCCCAAAATATATCAACGCAAATCGACTGTATAGCGTTACCAAAGCAGCTTTTCCATGTGATATAAATTACGGTTTATCTATTTAATCCTCCGAAACCCTTGTATTTTCAAGGAAAATCGGCAATTTAATGTTCGTTCCTTATGTATTTTCCCTTGTTTTTGCCCTTATGAGCCAAAACAAGGGAAACTTTTTGTTTAGGCTTCCCCGACCACCTTATCAAGCAGTCTTGCGGAAGTTCGTTTCGCTTCCCTCTTAGAGTGAGCGTAGATGTTCATTGTGGTACTAACGTCAGAGTGTCCGAGCAGTTCCTGCACATCCTTTGGTGCTGCACCATTTGAGAGCAGATTGCTGGTGAATGTGTGTCTCAGCATATGAAAATGGAAATCTTCGAATCCTTCCAGTTTCTTTTTTGCCGACCTTGTCATAACACCAACCGTACTCGGTGACTCGTATGCTCCGTCATGTCTCAGGCAGACAAAGGAGATTTCCTTGTACCCATCAGGTACTTCATCGGTTCTCGGCAGGCTGTAGACTTCATAGTAAGTACGGTCTTTTTCTTTTACCTCTTTGTAGTAATTGAGGTGATAGAGTTCGCCATACTTGAAGCGGTTCTTGTGCTGCTGTGTCTTTGCCTTTCTGAGAATGTCAGCCAGAGTGTCGCAGAAGTCAACGGTACGGACTTTCTTTCGTTTGGTAGCACCTATCTCTGTCTTGTGCCTTTGCCCGTTGTATCGCATACTGCGTCGTACTGTGAGGTACTGTCCGTCAAGATTGATGTCCTGCCAAGTCAGAGCACACGCTTCTCCGATACGAAGTCCTGTGTAATAGGCTATCTGCATCGGGAGCAATGCAGGATTGTCTTTCTTTTTCAGAAAGTCCTCCAACATTAAAAACTGCTGATGGTCAATGGTAGGTGCATTGTCAACTTCGCCGTCCTCGTCTGCAAACAGTTCGTATTCCTCTTTCTTTCCCTTCCATACCACATACTGCATAGGGTTAAAAGAAATCAGTTTCTTAGGGAATACCGCAAATCGGAACGCACCCTGCAATACTGCTGAGAACAACCTCAGATACCCTTTGCTGAGTGCCTTTGCTGTCGTCCCGTCAGGGTTTTCTCCTCCGAAAGTAAGGGAGTCCATAAATGCCTGTAAATGTTCCGCAGTGACCGTTTTCAGCTTTCTGTCACCGATAGGATATTTCTTTATCCTGTTCACTGTGCCCATATACGCCATTACTGTACCGTTGCTCAGATTGCCGGGTTTCAGTTCTTCCTCCACCCACATATCAAGCAGCATACCCACAGTGGTGTTCTCAGGCTTTGCCACGAACTTCTTCGCTTCGTAGTCCTCCATTGCCTTGCGGAGCAATGCTTCCGTCTCGGATTTGCTTTCTGTGCCTGCAAACTCACGCTGTACCATCTTTCCGCTTTCATCTTCTACATAGAAGCGGTAGTACCATTTCTTGCCTTTTTTTCTTACAGATCCTTTTGCCATTGATAAATAGTCTCCTTTCTATCCGTGGCAATCGGAACTGTGACGTATGGTGTGCGTAAAGTAAATAGTGTCACATCCGCCGATTGTTTCATCGGCTTTTTTCATTGTCAAAGAGCCACGGAATTATTCTTTTTCGGCAAGCCTTGCTTCGGCTTCCGCTACTATCCCGAAAAGGTCACCCATCTTTACAGCGGTGCGTCCTTCATCGTAGATATGTAAAATTCCGTCTAAGAATCGTTTCATATCCTCAATCGGTGCTTCCATCTCTTTATGGTAAACTCGCTCTGTAATCGCTCCCGATTCAATCGCATATCTGCGGAGAGACTGTTTCAGTCCTTCATCTTCTGCCACACGGTCAACCTCTGTCATAGCATCGGAGAAGTGGTGGCAGAGAACGGAATACAAATCAATCATCTTTCCGAGGAATGTGGTAAGGAGCTGCTGGTGTGGTTCTCTATTCACAACCGTAGACACAGTATCAATGTACTTCTTGATATGTTCTTCCAAGTCTTTTTCGCAGAGCGTCTTGCTGTCATATTCCTTATCCTCTGAAAGACCTGTGAGCCATTCAGGAGTGGTAAGCAATGCTTCTGCCAGTCCATTGATAATCATCGTTCTCTTTGGGTCTACGCCGTCTGCTTCGTATCTCTGTATCGTTGACTTGTTCACTCCGATACGTTTGCCAAGTTCTGGCATTGTGAGATTCAATTCTGTTCGACGTTCTTTTACTCGTTCACCGACCTGTTTTGCAGTGAATGTATTTTCTTTTTTCAAGGTTTACACCTCCTATCGAAACCAAGTATAACATATCAAAACCTATTTTGCAACTCTTTTTCTAATAAAAATTAAAAAATATCTTTAATGGGTTGTAAAATGAGTTGACAAGAAATAGCAAAATAAGTATAATGATAATTGCAAAGTTGCAAAATGAGTATTTTGAAAGGAGAGGTGTTTAATGGCAGTAGTTAAAATGGGTTTAACTATCGAAGAAGCAGCGGAATGTACGGGTATCGGTAGGAACACAATGCGAAAACTGGTGGACTGGGGCAAGCTGCCTGTTCTGAAAGTCGGACGAAAGACCATTATCCGCAGGGATACGTTGGAGCGTTTTATGACGGTCAATCAAGGCAGGAACTTACTCAATCCAAGCGATGTACGAAAAGTGGAATAACCGTTCTCCAAAGCCCTCGGCGTTTGAGAGCGAAATACACCCCTCACACAAATCTGCGATTTGTACTCTGGGTATTTCGCCCCTGCGGGGAGCCTGTATCACAGCTTCGGACACCATCACCTCAGCTATGATACAGAGGAAATTGCACCGCAATTTCCATTGCTGTCCAACCAATCACCGATGGCTGTGACAGCCGCACCCGACAAGTCGGTTGCGTAATGAGTACGGTATTCTCAGCGTAGTAGAAAGGAGTAAAAGGTTGGCAAGACATTCGTTCATTCAAATGTCGAAGCTGCCCAATGTCAAGGGAAGAATCTCATATATCACGAGCCACGCCAAACAGGAAAACCTTTATGCCACCTATCGTACCGCCGACAATACCTTTTGGAGTAATCTCGCCAGGGAAAGCCAGCAGGAGTTTCAGCGAAGCGGAACAACAGGAAAGTGTATCGAAGCAAGGGAGTTAATCATTGCCCTGCCGGAGATTTACACCACCTTTGACCCTCAGCAGGTGCTTGAAGAATTTACGAATAAATTCCGACAGCAGTACGGAGTGGAATGTGTATCGGCTCTGCACCACAACAAACGCAAGACCAATTACCACATTCATCTCATATTCAGCGAAAGGAAACTGCTTCCCGAACCTGACATCAAGATTGCCACCAGAAGCGTATTTTATGACGAAACAGGAAAAAGGGTACGAACCAAGAAAGAAATCACAGACGAAAACGGTCAAATCCGAAAAGGCTGTACCGTTATCAAAAAGGGGGATGTTTACGAAAGCCATTTATTCACAACCAAAGATGAGCGTTTCAAAAGTGAAGCGTTCATAGCAGAAGCAAAAGAAGTTTACACGGAACTTATCAATTCCCACATTTCAGATCCCGAGCAACGACTGAAAGTGTTTGATAAGAACAGCGTGTATCTCCCAACAAAAAAGATAGGCAAGAACAACCCCAAGGCTGCCGAAATTGAAGCGGACAACACCGCAAGGCAGGAATGGAACAGAACAGCGGATTTGGCTCTTGTATCTGGGATTGAAGAAGCAAAGATACTGGAAATCAAGCAGACCGAAATCCACGATAAAGCCGGTCAGTCCATCCGTGAAAATGGTTGGCTTCCAAACCTATTCAGAAGTATCGTAGGCAAGGCAAAGGAATTTCTGCAAGCCATCATCCGTGAAAAGGATATGCCACCCAAGCCAGTCCTTGATATGGATATGGACGAGTTCCGCACAATGCAGACCCTCATGCTAAAGGTACAGAAGCAGGCGAAAGCAATCAAGAAGATACAGGAGATCACACTCCCGAATCTGCGACAGCAGCTTGCTGAAACAACGGGTATCTTCAAGGGCAAGGAACGCAAGGCTCTGGAAAAACAGATACAGCAGACCGAATCCGAGCTTAAAGAAAAACTGGATAAACTCCCCGATATTCTAAAAGATGACGGTTATCCTGATGTACAGGCATTTATGAAAACTTACCGCAAAGCAGAGGCTATTATCACACAGTATAACCAAGACCTTGCAGAATGGGAGCAGACAGTTAAGAACGGACAGAAACCTGCCGAGAAACAGCACAGACCGCCCGAAAGACAAAGTGTGCGTAACAGGCTCAGACAGCTTCAGGAAGAGAGTAAACAGAGTTCTCAGTCGAAGCAGAGTAAGCGCTCAATAACAGAGTGCCTTACATTAACTCTATAATCGTGCAATAATTATTCCAAATCTCAAGTTAAATTTTTTCAAGTTTTTCAACTTGAGGCGAAAGGAGTATTGCATGGATCAAGTTACTTTAGTTAAGAATCAGTACCGACTTGAACAATGGACGAAACTGATTCAAGAGTGCCAGTCAAGCGGTTTGAAAGTGGATGACTGGTGTGAAGCCAATGGTGTTACTCACCATGCTTATTATTATTGGTTACGAAAAGTGCGACTGGCTGCCTGCTCAGATCTGCCTGCCTTAAAGGAACAGGAACCGCTTACTACGTTTAAAAAGCTCGAAGTTCAAACACCAGTATCCAATACACAGGCTGCTGTTATAATCCATCTTTCGGGTGCAACTCTTGAGGTTCACAACGGAGCAGATCAGCAGACTGTAGAAACTGTGCTTCTTGCACTGAAAAGCATATGTTAGGCGATATTACTGTCGCTAAAGAGATCTATCTTGCGACTGGCTATACTGATATGCGTAAATCCATCGATGGTCTGGCTGCAGTTGTTCAGCAACAGTTCAGGCTGGATCCGTTTCGACCTATACTCTTCCTGTTCTGCGGGAAAAAATGCGACAGACTCAAAGCCCTTCTATGGGAAGGGGATGGTTTTGTTCTTCTGTACAAACGCCTTGAAAACGGCTGATTTCAATGGCCAAGGAATGAACAGGAGTGCCGTCCCATCTCCTGGCAGGAGTTCCGCTGGCTGATGGAGGGGCTCCAGATTGATCAGAAAAGTGCGATCAAACCGGCACTTCCAGGCAGCTTCTGTTGATGCAAAAAGTGCTGGAATCCCTTGTGTTTACTGGCTTTTTCGGCATTTTTGTGGTATAATAATCTCATCAAAAACAGGTGAGGAATACCACGGATGAACGAAAAAGACGCTTATATCATGCACCTTGAAAACACCATAAAAGACCTGCAGAATCAGGTCAGCAACCTCACCGAAATGATCATGCTACTTCGTAAGGATAAGTTTGGTTCTTCCAGTGAGAAGACTCCTAAAGATGAGATCCCCGGGCAGCTTTCTTTATTCAATGAAGCTGAAGTTGAAGCAGAAGGTTCTTCTAAGGAACCGATCAAAAAATCTGTCAAAGGTTACCTTCGGACCAATCTGAAAACAAAAAGGGATGAACTGATCAAAGACATCCCTGTCCGTGAAGTCCCATGTGATATCCCGGATGAGAATAAAGTCTGCGGCAAGTGTGGAATACCTCTTAAACCACTGGGCAAGGAAACTGTCCGCGAGGAGCTGGAATACATTCCGGCACAGCTGCGCATCGTCCGTTATGTCAGGTGGACCTACGAATGTCCGAAATGTAAGCATAGCGATAAACGGTATATCGTAAAAGCTCCGGTACCGACATCATTAATGAATCATTCCCTGGCATCACCCAGTTCAGTTGCTCAGGTCATGTACGAAAAGTATGTGAACTCCGTACCGCTGTACCGCCAGGAAAAAGACTGGGAACAGCTTGGTATCTCACTGAGCAGGGCAACGATGGCCAACTGGATCCTCCGATGCTCGGAGGATTATCTGATCCCTGTGATAAACCGACTCAGAGAACTTCTTCTGAAACGTGATATCGTCCACTGTGATGAGACTCCCGTTCAGGTTCTCAAGGAAGATGGTAAAAAGCCACAGACGAAATCTTATATGTGGTTGTACCGTACAGGAAATGACGATCAGAAGCCGATCATCCTTTATGATTACCAACCATCCCGAAACGGTGATCATGCAGTAACTTTTCTGAAGAACTTCAATGGATATGTTCATTCAGACGGTTATCAGGGATACAACAAGCTGACCGGGATTACCCGATGTGGTTGCTGGGCTCATCTTCGCAGAAAGTTTGTGGAAGCAATCCCTGCAAAAAAAGCAGAAGATGCTCCAATGACTGCGGCAGAGATCGGTCGTGATTACTGTAATCAGTTGTTCGAGATTGAGAAATCTCTAAAGGGCTTGTCTGCCGAAGACAGATATCTGCAGCGTCAGGAACTGGAAAAACCAGTCCTTGAGGCTTTTTGGTGCTGGCTTGAAAAAGTACAGCCGCTGAGAGGATCTGCTTTAGGAAAAGCAGTTACCTATGCGAAAAACCAGAAGCCCTATATGGAGAATTACCTTCTGGATGGAAGGCTCTCCATCTCCAACAATGCAGCTGAGAATGCCATCCGGCCTTTTACTGTCGGAAGAAAAAACTGGCTGTTTGCAGATACTCCGAAAGGAGCAACAGCATCGGCTGCCGTGTATAGTCTGGTTGAGACGGCAAAAGCAAATGGTCTCAATGTCTATACATATCTGGAGTATCTTCTCATGTACATGCCAGACACTGATTGGCGAAACTATCCGGAAGATCTGGATGATCTGATGCCATGGGTACCGGCTGTGCAGGAAGAATGTAAAATGTTGTAGTAATTCAAGGCGGGGAGTATACCTCGCCTTTTAATATCTGACAAGGCACTCTGTTATTGAGCGCTTACGAAGCAGAGAAAGAAATCCCAAGGCAGGGACAGATAATCACGACATAGGAAATCAACACCGCAGGGCAACCTGCCTTGCGGTCTTACATATATATCAGAGCATAAGTAAACGCTCCATAGTGTGTACCTTGGAAAATTCCTGATCTTTGAGATAATCAGAGTAAAGACTTTTACTCTGTCAAAAAAGTTAAGTCTTAACTTTTTTGACATCTCAAGGGAGGATGACTATGAGTACAAAAACATCTTTAGTTGCACGTCAGTACAGGCTCCAGGAATGGGCCACACAGATACAGGACTGCAAAAACCGGCCATCTGACATGACCGTCGCACAATGGTGTGACCAGCATGATATCACGACTGCAAACTACTATTATCGCCAGGGAGAGGTCAGAAAAGCTCTCCTTTCTTCAGTCGGGCAGCCTTCTGAAGAACAGTCTGGTCAGAGTATCCCGTTTGTTGATATCTCCGATGCTGCTGCAATCCCGGATGCATCACATGATAAAAAAGCGTCCGGTCCGACTGCGGTCATTCACTGCGGTCCCTTTCGGGTTGAGCTTTTTGATCCTGCGGATCCGGGGTTTATCCGCTCTGTTCTGGAGGCTCTAAAACATGCTCAATGATGCCACTGGTTTTAAAAAGGTCTATATCGCGGCTGGCTATACAGATCTCCGCCGCGGAATGGAGGGTCTGGCAAACATTATCCGTTTCCAGTTCTATCTAGACCCGTATGATAAGGATACCCTCTTCCTGTTCTGTGGAAAAAGGAATGACCGGATCAAAGGACTTTTGTGGGAAGGAGACGGGTTCCTTCTCTTATATAAGCGTCTTGATATCGGCGCCTTCAGCTGGCCCCGTTCCCCGGAAGAGGCACTGGAGATCTCACCGGACCAGTACCGGCTGCTGATGAAGGGCTTTGAGATCGTTGCAAAACATCCCATCCATCCGATCCGGGATCCACAGAAAGAACTGTGATTTCTTTTGTGCATTTCGTAGAAAATAAACAAACCCTGTTTTCGCCCGGAAGGACCTAGGATTCCTGATAATGCCAGTTATCCACTGCTGCAGGCACCATCCGGGGCAGTGCCGGTGAAAAATGATTCCGGCACCGGAAAAGCCTGTGGATAACAGTGCCGGATACCCGGGAATATCCGGATCCCCGGCATTGTTATCCACCGTCATTTTGACGGACAGGCCGATGCCGTGTGGTGGCATATATCTTCTGTATCTGTTACAATAGACTTCAGAAAAGGAGTCTTATCATGGCACATAAGTTTACAGAAGAACAACTGAACAGTGCGGACAGAGCCCTGCTCATCCAGATGATCCTGAACCTCCAGGACCAGTCAGAGGCACTGACAAAGGAAGTCCACGACCTGAACAAAAAGATGCAGCTGATGATGGAACAGCTCGTCCTTGCAAAGAAAGACCGTTTTGGGCGGTCCTCTGAAAAGATGGACAGCCCGGGCCAGATCTGTTTTATGGAGGTCGACGGGAACATCGTTTTCTTTAATGAAGCAGAAGTTGTATATGACCCGGATGCCCCGGAGCCGGAAGACCTGGAGCTGCCAAAAAAAAGAGGCAGGAAGAGGACCGGCAAACGGGATGAGGACCTTTCGGGGCTTGATACAAACATTATCACCCATTATCTGTCTGAAAAGGAACTCATCGATGAGTTCGGGGAGAACGGATGGAAACAGCTTCCTGATTCCATATCCCGCAGATATAAGTTTGTCCCAGCCAGAGTCGAAGTGGATGAACACCATATCGGCGTATATTCCAGCAAAGCAGACGGGCATATCGTAAGGGCGCCGCATCCGAAGGGGCTGCTCCATGGAAGTCCGGTTTCTGCCTCCCTTGGTGCAGCAGTCATGAACGCAAAGTATGTCAATGCAGTCCCCCTGTACCGGCTGGAAAAGGAGTTTGAACGCTATGGGCTTGCCATCACCAGACAGAACATGGCGAACTGGATGATCCGTCTTTCCGAGGAGTATCTGGCTCTCCTCTATGACTATCTGCATAAGCTCCTGTATGACTTCCATGTGATCCAGGCAGATGAGACCCCTTGCCTTGTACACCGTGACGGCCGTCCTGCGGGGGCAAAGAGCTATATGTGGGTGTACCGTTCCGGCTGCATGCGCCTGGAAAAACAGATCATCCTGTATGAATACCAGAAAACACGGAACGCTGCCCATCCGAGGAAGTTCCTGAAAGATTTCAAAGGGATCTGTGTCACAGACGGATACCAGGTATACCATACCCTTGAAAAAGAACGGGAGGATCTGAAGATAGCCGGATGCTGGGTACACTGCCGCCGCAGGTTCTATGATGCATTGGAAACCATACCGAAGCAGGGACGGAAAGGGACCATAGGTTATCTGGTCGTAAAACAGATCCAGGCGATCTACAGGGAAGAAGGGAAACTTTTGGACCTTTCTCCCGAAGAACGTTTCAGACAGCGTCAGGTAGTGGTAAAGCCACTGGTCGATGCTTTGTTTGTGTACCTGAAACAGAACGAACCAAAGATCCAGGCAAAGGGCAAGATGCGCGAAGCATTTGACTATGCCCTGAACCAGGAACGGTATCTCAAAGTATTCCTGACAGATGGAGATGTTCCGATGGATAACAATGCCAGTGAGCGGGCCATCCGCGGCTTTACGATCGGACGCAAGAACTGGCAGATGATCGATACGATCAAAGGCGCAAATGCATCGGCTGTTATCTACAGCAT
>R21__coassemble_672_pt1 | contig 26990 bp, 26 predicted proteins | sample R21__metabat2_high_PE_066 | metagenome-assembled genome bin R21
GGAGAACAGGAAATGGTTTCTGACGCTATTCCTTCGGGTGGCAGTTATTCTTTTCTGAAGATTACAGATAAGGAATATACAGTCGGTGTACATGCTGATGTTGATGAAAATTCAGAAATTCAAGTGTTTGTGTATGATAGTAAGAATACAGAACCGTTCATAATAAGTAGATGACCGAGAGATAACTTTAAGTTTGAATGGAGTGAATAATAATGAAACGAATATTATTGGTGGAGGACGACTTGAGTTTGATAAATGGTCTGTCCTTCGCCATAAAAAAACAAGGATACAAACTTGATATTGCCCATACCAGAAGCGAAACAGACGCCTTATGGGAAGATGGTAAATACAGCTTGGTGATTTTAGATGTGACCTTGCCGGACGGGTCAGGCTTTGATATTTGCGAGATGATTCGGCAGGCATCAAAGGTCCCAATCATGTTCCTTACGGCCAGGGATGAAGAAACCGATATCATTATGGGGCTTGATATGGGTGGGGACGATTACATCACAAAGCCTTTCAAATTGGCTGTGTTTCTATCCAGGATAAATGCACTGCTTCGTAGAAGTGAAAATTTTGATACTCCTGCAACAGAATTAAATTCAAATGACATATGTATTCGACTTCTGAAGGGTGATGTATATAAATCCGGGAAGCTGATTGAACTAACAGCCAGTGAATACCGGCTGTTATGTTATTTTATGGAGAATCCGAATCAGGTGCTTTCTTCTGAACAGATTTTAGGAAAACTGTGGGATTGCAACGAGAACTATGTTGACAACAATTCACTTACTGTCTATATCCGAAGACTTCGCAAAAAAATAGAGGACGACCCGGGAGATCCACAGTGCATTATCACTGTTCGTGGCATGGGGTATAAGTGGGTTACGAAGGCTTGAGGTGTGTGATGAGGATATTGGCAAATCGAAAAATCAAACGGTTTTTAGTGGAAATCCTGTCATGCTTCCTAATCGCCACTCTGGTTGCAGTATTGTTGAGTGTATCCCATGTCAACCAGGCTGCTCTTTATATAATCGCATTATATTCCTGTGCAGGTATGTTCATACTATTGTTTTGTTACAGGTATTTTAAAGAACAGCATGAAATTATGGAGAGTGCCATACAGCAGATCAGCGATTATGTATCCGGGAATCATGAAGTTTCCATAGAGTGTGATGATGAGGGCGAATTATATCGACTGTTTCATGAAGTGAATTCGTTAGTCGCGATTCTAAATGCTCATACAGAAAAAGAACAAGCTTCAAAAAAGTTTTTACAAAATACTATATCGGATATTTCGCATCAGCTAAAAACACCTCTTGCAGCTCTTAATATCTATAACGGAATCATCAAGGAAGAAGCTGGAGACTATCCGACGATTCAAGAATTCAATTCCTTATCGGAGCAAGAATTGGATAGAATAGAAACACTGGTCCAGAATCTTTTGAAGATAACAAAGTTAGATGCCGGTTCAATCGTGTTAGAGAAATCTCTGGAAGATGTATCGGAACTGGCTCAAAATGTTAAAAAGCATTTTCTGTTTCGTGCAGAACAGGAAGGAAAAGAAGTCCGGCTATTGGGTAAGGGTGAAGTTTTCTTTTTGTGTGATTGTACCTGGATCATTGAAGCGATTAGTAATCTTGTGAAAAACGCACTCGATCATACTGATAATGGAGATTACATCCAGATTGAATGGCACACCTTTGCGGCGGTTGTTCAGATCGTTGTAAAGGACAACGGAAGTGGTATACATCCGGAAGATGTGCATCATATATTTAAGCGTTTTTATCGGAGTAAATATTCGAAAGACAAGCAGGGTATCGGGCTGGGTTTATCACTGGTAAAAGCTATTGTTGAAGCCCATCACGGAACAATTGAAGTTGACAGCACAATAGGCAGAGGTACCACGTTTACGATCAATTTTTTGATTCCTACAATACTGTAGGATTATTGTAAGGAGAGAGTAGTATTCCTCTGTTATATTTAGACCACCAAAACAGAAAGAGGTGTTTAAACAATGGATTTATTGGAAGTCAACAATATATGTAAGACCTATGGAAACGGAGAGAATGCTGTTCATGCGTTGAAAGATATAAGCTTCTCAGTTCAAAAAGGAGAATACGTCGCAATTGTAGGAGAATCTGGCTCAGGTAAAAGTACATTGCTCAATATGATTGGTGCGCTGGATACACCTACATCCGGTAAGGTCCTGATTGGTGGTAAGGATACATTCTCTATGAGTGATCGAAAACTTACCGTTTTCCGTCGAAGGAATATCGGGTTTATATTTCAGGCATTCAACCTTATTCCAGAGCTGACGGTGGAGCAAAATATCATCTTCCCCATGCTGCTTGATTATCAGAAGCCGGATACGAAGTATTTGGAAGAACTTTTGACTGTCTTGAATTTGAAAGAGAGGCGTAACCATCTTCCGAGCCAGTTATCTGGTGGCCAGCAGCAGCGAGTGGCAATTGGACGAGCACTTATTACCCGTCCTTCATTGATTCTTGCTGATGAGCCGACCGGTAATCTTGACTCACAGAATACAAGTGAGGTCATTGCTCTGCTGAAGGAAGCATCAAGAAAATATGAGCAGACCATCGTAATGATCACACATAGCCGCAGCATTGCGCAGACTGCAGATAGAGTACTGAACGTATCAGATGGCGTGCTGACCGATCTTGGGAGGTGCTGTGAATGAAAAGCTATTTAAGCCTTATCCCGATTTCGGCAAAAGTATGTAAGCGACAAAATCGAATGACAATCTTGTGTATTGTCATAGCCGTGTTTCTTGTGACAGCTATTTTCAGTGTTGCAGATATGTTTATGAAGGCAGAAACCATAGCTATGCAAGAAAAACACGGAAGCTGGCATCTTAGTTCCAGTGGAATTACGGATGATATGAAAAATGAACTCGATTCCTTGCCCGGTTTGTTAACATTAGGATGGTCTGAATCCTTCAATACTGAAGCAACTCTTCCATATTATATTGGAGAAAAGAAAGTTGCGTTGCATGGTGTTGATGAATCCTATGGAGTGGAGCAGACAAATATGGTTGAGGAAGGTGCTTTTCCAAAGAGTAATGAAGAAGTATTACTCAGCAGTAATGCGAAACTAGCACTGGATGTTAAAATTGGAGATTGTGTGACCCTGCATACACCAGCGGGCGATAAAGAATTTACAATATCCGGCTTTGGTTCCGATGATAGAGAGTATTACCAGGGTCAGACTTTTTTGGTTGCTGTGTATATGGATAGAGATGCTTTTCATGTTGTGATGGAAGAAAACAACAATTCAGAGAATCCAACTTGTTATCTTCAATTTGACAACGCAGATAAAGCAGCAGATGCTAAAACAATTCTAGCAGAGAAGTATGGTATCGCAATAGAAAGAATTCAGGAAAACACCGCTGTTATGGGGCTTTCGGGTCAGAGCAGTAATTCATCTATAAACGGACTATATGCAATCGCAATCTTTTTGTTTGTATTGGTTCTGCTAGCTGGAGTATTGATGATTTCCGGAAGTATGAACAGCAACATCTCGCAAAGAACGCAGTTTTTTGGAATGATGCGCTGTATTGGCGCGAGCCGAAATCAGATTGTACATTTTGTAAGACTGGAGGCTCTCAACTGGTGTAAGACAGCCGTTCCAATTGGATTGGTTTTCGGGACAGTAGCGGCTTGTGGTATAAGTGCTTTTCTGCATTTTGGAATTGGTGGAGAATTTGCGACAATGCCTTACATTACGATTAGTCCAATTGGTATTACCTTTGGTATAGCGGTTGGGGTTATTACAGTACTTCTGGCAGCGCAGGCTCCGGCTAAAAGAGCAGCGAAAGTTTCTCCGGTATTAGCTGTTTCTGGAAATTCAGAAAGCAATTCTCCAGCAAAGCATGCCATCAAGCATAGGATCAACAGAGTTGAATATGAACTGGGAATGCATCATGCAACAGGCTCAAGAAAAAACTGGTTTCTTATGACGGCATCTTTTGCGCTCAGTATCATTCTTGTGCTTTGCTTCTCGGTAGGACTGGACTTCGCACAGAACCTGTTACCTAATATGAGAACTTATCAGCCAGACATTGACTTTACGGGATATGAGAATGCGCTTTTACTTGATCAGGAAACTTTAGAACAGGTTCGTGGAGTTGAAGGTGTAGAGAATGCTTTTGCGTGTTCCTATATTTCAAGAGTTTTGGTTGATTCATCGAACCAAGAAATTGATCATGTTAATCTGCTGTCATATGATACATATTTATTGAAATGCGCTGAGGATCGCATTGTTCAAGGAAAGATTTCTGATATCTATGGCGATAGCGATAAAGTAATGACAATTTCAAACAAAGACAATCCGCTACAGGTGGGAGATACAATTAGCTTAGGTGGAAATGATGTGACCATCAGCTGCGCAGTATCGGATGGTTTGTTCCCTAGCGAATTGCTGGTAATTTGTTCACAAGAAACCTTTGAGCGTCTGACAGGAGAAAACAACTATTCCATGGTTGGAGTACAGCTTGGTAGATTTGCTGATGATGAAACCATTCATCAGTTAAGCAAATTAGCGGACAGTGATGTAATCTTTTCAGATCTCAGGGAATCAAATAAATCAAACAAAACTACCTACATGGCTGTACAAGCTATGGTATATGGATTTTTAGCAATCATCGGTATGATTACATTTTTCTATACCGTTAACAGTATTTCAATCAGCGTTGGTTCCAGAATCAAGCAGTACGGAGCAATGCGCACTGTAGGCATGAGTGGAGATCAGCTGACAAGAATGATTGCTTCAGAAGGATTTACCTATGCTATCTCGGGAATGATTGTCGGTTTGGGTATAGGAATCCCGCTTAGCCGATTACTATATGTTCGTTTAATTACGAGGTATTTTGGCTCTGCATGGCAGGTACCTTGGATTGCTATATTGATTATTGTTGTTTGCGTTCTGATTTCTGCTACAGTTGCGATTTATGCTCCGGCAAAGCGTATTCGCAATATGTCCATAACAGAGACCATTAATGAGCTGTAAGATAGAAAAAAGAGCATGGAGTGATAAACTGAAAATGCGCAGTATCAAAAAAGCCTTTATGAAATATACTAAATTATAGACATTGTTCCCCTAGTTGCTATCTTGAAAAAAGCAACCATTTGGGTTACAATATAAGCGATGTAAGAAAGGAGCAAATCATGACAACTGCAGAACTGATCAGGGAACTTTGCAAAAAACAGAATATCAGTATCGCCGAGTTGGCAAGGCGTATAGGTCAGACAAGACAGAACCTATACAAGAAGCTCCAGAGGGACACCTTAACGATTGACGAAGTGAAGCAGATTGCGGATGTCCTAGGCGTGAAATTTGAACAGTCTTTCACGCTGCCGGACGGAGAGCAATATAAAATAGAAAACCGAGGAGGCATAAAGAATGGTGAGTGTTGATGTAACCATATCAGGAATATTAATGTGCTGCGATGAAAGCATATGCGGATTATCATTAGGGCGTGGTTATACTATCGAGAAATGTGGCTTAGATACGCTGTTTTTTAAAGATAGGATTACTAACGGCAGGGGCCAATTAGATACTGATTACTACGGTTCAAGAATCATTAGTGAAGACAATATTTCATTTATTTGTTTGAAGAAAGAAGAACAAATACAAATTACAGGACCAAGTATTAGTTCTTCACATCGTGTAATAACTGATAACGATCTTATGTGTGAGGAAGAACTTGCTCAGTACATGGATGCTGAGATAGCGTACTTAAATGAAAAGATAAATCTTTTAAGACTTTTTAAAGGTGGAAATTTTGGGTATCGAGATATTTTCTTTAAATACTCATTTACCGTCATGGGCTTCATAAAGAACACGGTTGATCATTGTAGCCATAATCAAACACGTAATACTTTGGCTAGTGAAAGATTTACATTGACAGGTTCAGAAGTGGCACTTTGCAATCAGTGGATTGCTGATTACAGCGGCGCGCCGTATGGATTGCTAAAAGATAGTATAGATGAGTTCTCTTGGGGACTAGAACAGATTGATGAACCAACTGGTTTTGAACAATATACAACGGCGCTGGAAATGACTCTTTTGCCACAAAATCAATCAGGCAAAAAGCAGATGTTAGCTAATCGCATCAGTGCTTTGCTGGGCAATAATCCAACTGAAGTTCAACAGATTCATCAGAAAATTTTAAACTATTACAGATTTCGTTCAGAGTCGCTTCATGAAGGAGACGGATCAAATATTACAGGTTCAGAGTTGAAGGAGCTTGAAGATATCACAAGAGCAGTATTGAAAAAATGTCTTATGCGTTGCAAAGCAGAGTATTGTGTGAGCTCTTCTGTGACATGGGATACAGTAAAAAACAAAATTATGAGTGATTTAATCGCTCAAGTGTCTGCATTAAAGTCTGCTGGAACCTTGCCAGCATAATATTATTGCAATCAAGAAAAACATCTGAAAAAGCGGACAACTTATTTAAAATGGATAGATTTTTAGGAATGAATATCTGTGGATATGTTCCCTCATAAATAGGAGGTGTGATTTGTTTCACTTTAATACGGACATTCACGGCATCGTCTCGACCCATGTGGAGACTGTATGTCTATTGTCACGGGATAAGTAAATGGGGGCCAAAAAAGCCCTCAAAATACAAAGGCCTTTCCATGAAAAAGAAAACCCAAATAGCGGTGAGATAAGACATATCATACTTACTTGACTTACTATCTGGAACGTGGACAATTGCCGGATGAAGTGGAACAATACAAGAATCACAGGAGATTGTACCAATCAGTGCTGGTACTTGCGCCGAGCGCTGCGTTTGAGGGCATTGAAAAGCTATGTCGGAAGCGTGTGCTTGGACACGAGGGTCGTGTAAAGGCAGATATCACCAAAGGCGTCACGCTGGATTCATTACATAAACCAAAGCGAACACTGGTAGAAAAAGCTTCTATTCAGAAAGTAAAGAATGAAGCAAGGCGAAAGTTAAGAAAGAAAAAGAAGCTATTGGCAGCTCAGTCCATACGTATGGATCAGCGTCAGACTGATGAGTTCTTTTTTATTGCTGGCTATACTACTGGTGGAGTACCTTCTAGAGTTGCGTGGGAGAAGTAGGAATGGAATTTGACGAAAGCGACTGAAAGACGAACACTATTTTAGCAGCAGAGAACAAAATGATGAATATTACAAACTAAAAGAAGGAATAATGTTTTTGAAGGCATGACATTGTTCCTTCTTTTTCTTGACTTTGTTCCAATGAATCAGTATAATAGAAACAGTAAAATGAGGAGGATATAGCCATGCAGAATATGATGACCATCAAAGAAGCTGCTGAAATCTGGAGTATCAGTACTCGTAGAATTTTGAAACTCTGCAGTGAGGGAAGAATTCCTGGTGCTGTAAAGGACGGCAAATGGCTGATTCCTGCCGATGCGATGAAACCTATAGATAAGCGGGTGAAAACCGGTGAATTTATTAAGGGCAAGCGTGATGAAAAATCACCTCTTCCAATCGGAGTATCTGATTACCGAAAGGCAGTTACTGATTACTATTACGTTGATAAAACTCTGCTGATCAAAGAGTTTCTGGATGAGAGAGCCCAGGTTTCACTGTTTACCAGACCGAGGAGATTTGGTAAGACGCTGAACATGGATATGCTCAAAACTTTCTTTGAAATCAGTGAGGAAGATACTTCTGCCTATTTTAACGACAAGAAAATCTGGAAGTGCGGCCAGAAATATCGTGACTATCAGGGTAAATACCCTGTGATCTTCATATCTTTTAAAGATATCAAGCATAAGAACTGGGAGGACTCGCTTAGGAACATTGCATCTGTTCTTTCCGGTGAGTTCCTGCGTCATAAGGAACTTTATGAGAGTACAAAGGTAAATGAATTCGATAAAGAGTACTACCGAAAAGTAGCAGCTCAGAAGGCAGATGAAGTTGAGTTAGGTCAGAGCCTTTTGATTCTTTCCAGAATGCTGGATGAACACTATGGTATTGCACCGGTTATTATTATTGATGAGTACGATACACCGATTCAGCAGGGATACACTGCAGGTTTCTATGAACAGTCCGTGTCTTTTATGAGAAACTTTTTCTCTGGTGGATTGAAGGACAATGCCCATCTTTCTTATGGATTCATGACAGGTATCCTTCGAGTTGCCAAAGAGAGTATTTTCAGTGGCTTAAATAATCTGAAAATCAATTCCATAATGGATCAGAAGTACAGCGAATATTTCGGCTTTACTTCCGATGAGGTCAAAGCACTGGCAGCGTACTATAAGGTGCCGGATAAATATGCTGAGATTTGTGAGTGGTACGATGGATACCGCTTTGGAAATACTGAAATATTCAATCCATGGTCTGTGAGCTATTACTTTACAAATGGATGTGAACCCAGAGCTTTCTGGCTGGCAACCGGAAGTAATGATATCATTGGCGAGATGTTAAAGATTGTAGATGCAGATACCTATAACAGTCTGCAAATTCTGTTGCAGGGACAATCGGTGACAGCATACATTGATACCAATGTGATCTATCCGCAGATCAAGGATAATCCTTCCTCTGTATTCAGCTTCCTGTTAGTTGCAGGTTATTTGAAGGCTATCAAAACAGAGGTGGCATCCGCCTGGGATTATATGTGCGAGTTGGCGATTCCGAACCGCGAGATTTCTTTCGTGTATAACAAGGAAATTCTGGAACGTATGAGCCAGATGATTCCGCATGGAGTAGCGATGGATGTACACGTTGCTCTGTATAGCGGCAACAGTGAGAAACTGAAAGCCAGCCTTGAGAAGCTGCTTTTACAGTCCGTAAGTTATTACGATGTAGCCAAGGAGAGCTTCTACCATGGTTTTGTACTTGGACTGTGTGCGGTTATGGATAATCGCTATGAGATTACTTCTAATCGTGAGGCAGGAGATGGAAGATTTGATATCTGCCTGAAACCGAGAGTATCACACCTCCCGGGAATTATGATTGAATTGAAGGCCGCAAATAACCAGAACGGACTAAAAGAACTTGCAAAAGATGCAGTGAGACAGATTGACAATAGACGATACAGTTCTGTTCTGGAAGAAGCAGGAATAACTTCTGTGTTGAAATATGGTGTTGCTTTTTTTGGGAAATTTGTTGAAGTAGAGCTTGGGTAACCAATTCATGAGAGCCGTTTGTTAATATATTCTTTTGGAAACTGTTCCATGACGGAGAGAGTAGAACAGTGTAACCTCAAAAATAATGCACTATACTCTAACACATAGATGAAAAAGAATCTTATTTCAAAATATATTTGATATTCCTATTCAGCTTAGCATTACGTCCTGAAAGATGACGAAAATATAAAGACAATAATCTTTAGAAAACTCTTCACCTCCGATAATGATTCGGGATGAGGAGTTTTTTGATTTCTGTCCTTTCTAGCCGATTCTATATGATTACAGGATAGAATTAGTTAAGCCAGGTATTTGTTTGACATGCCATTGTTTTAAACCACATAACATCACGAAACTCCTTTGAGCTTGCGGAAACTCAAGAGGAAATTTGCAATTATTCCGTATATTACATGGAAACTCCGTATGCTGGTAAGTTCCAGGATTCTTCTGCTTTTTTTATAATGAAAATAAGAAAAAGAAGATTAGGAGGTGGTTACTGATGCACGAAGTGAATTTTGAACTCGTTGGTGAACGTATTAAACTTAAACGTAAAGCCAAAAAACTAACTCAGGATGCAGTTGCTGAAATCTGTGGATGCAGCAGTAAACACCTTAGTGCAGTTGAGAATGGAGAGAAACCGTCCATTGAATTACTTATGAAGTTAAGCGTTGTGTTAGATGCGACAGTAGATTATTTCCTCAAGGATTCTCCATTGGTTGCTCCTTCTTATCTTAAATCTGAGATTGGTAAGAAGATTGCGATTTGCGATACCGTTCAATTAAAAGCGGTAGATAAAGCAGTTGATTCGATCCTTGCTATCAAAGAAGAGTATCTGTTGAAAGGTATCCCAGAAGTATAAGGGAGTACAAGAAGAATCCTGGCTAATCAGTGAAAATCTGGCGGCCGATATACAAAACAAGAACAATGACCGTAAGGCTGTCAGTTTATAAATCTGGGAGCTTACGGTTTTTTTATTATTTTATCTAAATAAGTAAATACGGCACAACCGGAGAAATCCGGCGTCGCAAAACTACAGGGCCTGAAATGGCGGCCAGTTGCACTAACGCGATTGCGTAGTATCTGCCCAGGCATCCGGTGTCTGGGCTTTTATGTTTTTTATGAGGAGGTATGCTTATGTTCTTTAAGAAATTGTGGAAGAAAAAAGGAGAACAGATAATCGAACGCGTAGAAGCATTGCCGATTGAAACAACAAATAAAGTGGATAAGACTACATCTATAACATCGTTTGCTGACGATGAGCTACAACATGATCATGATTTCCGTGTATGTCTGAAGGATTTGGAAAGTAAGCTCCATACTTCAGAGAGTACTGAAGAAATCATGCAAGAGTCTCTAAAAGCAGCTTGCGAATTCTATAAAGCAGAATTTGCAGGAATTGTGATTGCAGATGCAGAGACGGAAGCATGGGCTCCGGTGGTATGCTTCAACCAATTAACAGGAGGGCATATTTCTCGATATACAAAAGAAACAGAATCATTTGAAGGTTTTTCGCGTTGGGTGAAAGCATTTCATTCGGCTATCCCTGTGGTTGTTCCTGATATTTCATCATTAGAAAATAGTAATCCCGAGGAGTATGCAAATTATCTGAGATTCAATGTAAAAAATCTGATTGGAGCCCCTTTTGGCGAGAAACCTACAGGATTTTTCATAGTGAAAAATTTGCGCAGATATAAAACATTCCCTGATATGGCGCAAATGCTGGCGTTTGTAAGTATGTCTACTTACTACCTACAGGAATTGCAAGAAAATTTTGCGATGCTGCAGGAAAGTAAAGATAAATCCCAGGATTCCGGTATTGTTCATATTAATCTTCTTGGTGATCCAGAAGTTTGTATTGGTGGTCATGCTCTTAATATGGAAAATTATCAGTCAGCAAAAGGCTGGAGCATTATCGGATATCTGGCACTGAAAAACAAAGCGATGCCTGCTAGAATTATCGTACGGGATATGTGGCCGGATACAAATCCGAAAAATGCATCAGAGAATCTTCGTTCAACTTTGTATCAGATGCGTGGAAAGTTTAGTCATCTCTGTCCGGACTTTATTAAATCGTATACAAGTGGCTATTGGTTTAACAATACCTATCCAATCATTATAGATACACAGCAAGTGGAGGAACTGTGGGAAAAGTCACAGAAAGAAGATTCTGTGGTAATGAAATTAGAATACTGGAAAGCGGTTTTGGCTTTGTACAGAGGAAATCTTTTAAATGATTATCTTGATGAACTGTGGCTTATTCCTTACTATCACAGATTCAGCAGGATTTATGCAGAAACTATTACATCATTATTGAATGAATTGGGGGAAATGGGAAATTATTCATATATACATGAGTATGCTGAAGCTTCCCTTGAAATTGCAAAGGGTAACCCCAATGTGTATTATTGGCTACTGATTTCCACACATATGATCATTGGATATGACGCAGCAAAAGCAACACTGTATTCATTTCGTAACGATCTGACGGATGAAGAATTGGAGAATCTTAAGGAGAAGGTCAACACATATCTGGTTGAGCATGGGAGACCGAAAATCGAATAGTGATTTGGCCAATTTACTCTTTATATCACGCGTTTTTTTCAATTCACTCCATATAACACTCCATGTAACACGATAGATAACACACAAATTTCATGATTCACGGGATACATCATATCCCATGACACGTTCCATAACACCCTCGTTCGATAGCATTTCGAGGCAAGTAAAAATTGCCTTTGAAATCTACCGAATGGGGGTGTTTTTTTGCATCCGAATAAGTCTTCTGGAGCGGTTATTCTTGCAAGTATTTGTAGGAATAACCGCTCCTTTTTTTGTTATTACAGGTGCCGCGCACCGCCTTTGGTTCTTGAGGTTGCAACTTTTCAAATTTCAAGAACTGGAGGATATAAGAATGTATTTTGATCCGAAAATGTGCGGAAAACGTATTCAGGTCCTTCGCAAGAAGAAGGGACTTACACAGCTGCAGCTGTCTTTCAAAATCAATGTTTCAGAGAGTCATTTAAGAGCAATCGAAACCGGTATTCGCGGTGCTTCCATAGATCTGTTGATTGAGTGTTCAGAGTTTTTTCAGGTATCACTTGATTACCTGGTGCTTGGAAAGACGGATCCAGACAAAGCAGAAATGATGATGCAGCTGGATATTCTGAGTAATCACATTGATCAGCTGAGAAAATTGATTTGAAATATACAGAATCTACTGCCTTCTCGACAGATGGCATAAAAGTTACATAAGACAGAACGGAGGAACAGATAATGTGTAAGATAATGGCAGTGGCAAATCAGAAGGGCGGAGTCGGCAAGACTACCACCGCAGTAAATCTCGGAATAGGCCTGGCGAGGGAAGGAAAAAGAGTCCTCCTCGTGGATGCCGATCCGCAGGGAAGCCTGACAGCAAGTCTCGGCATAGAGGAGCCTGACGAAATAAAGGAAACTCTCGCAAGCGCATTAAGTGCAGTGATGGAGGAATCGCCTGTCATCTCACCTGTTATCCACCATGAAGAAGGTGTAGATCTCATTCCGGCTAATATCGAGCTCTCAGCTCTTGAGGTTTCAATGTCCAACACGATAAGTCGTGAGATGATAATGAAGGAATATATCGATAGCATTAAATCCGATTATGACTACATAATAATAGACTGCATGCCTTCTCTGGGACTGATGACCATCAATGCAATGGTATCTGCAGATACAGTCCTCATCCCCGTTCAGGCGGCATATCTTCCGATAAAGGGACTTCAGCAGCTCATCAAAACCATCACTATGGTGAAAAGGAGACTTAACAACAGACTTGAGATAGAAGGGATACTTCTTACCATGGTTGATTTCAGAACAAACTTCACAAAGGATATAGCTCACACCGTCCACGAGCTTTATGAGAATATCGGAGTGTTCGACATAGTCATTCCGTCATCTATAAAGGCAGCAGAAACATCTGCTCTCGGAGAAAGTGTCTACATTCACTGCCCGAATGTAAAGGTAGCAAAAGCATATGAGGATCTTACAAAGGAGGTACTGAGCCATGAAGGAAACTAAGAGGCCGGGTCAGATTGCAGCGAGTAAGCTTAAAAATGTTGAGGAACTGCTCGGAATATACAATCCCGAAAACTGCATGGATATTGAGATAGACAGAATAGATCCCTTCAGGGATCATCCGTTTAAGGTACAGGACGATGAAAAGATGATGGACCTTGTGGAAAGCGTGAAGCTGAATGGCGTTCTTTCCCCTGTTCTCCTGCGTGAGCACGGAATAGGAAGATACGAAATGATCTCAGGTCACAGAAGGCTTCACGCGGCAAAACTTGCGGGACTTATCCGCATACCTGCGATAATAAGGGAGCTCACGGATGATGAAGCGACCATAATAATGGTTGACTCCAATATTCAGCGAGAAGAGCTGCTGCCGAGCGAGAAGGCATTTGCGTATAAAATGAAAAAAGAAGCTATGTCTCATCAAGGGGAACGCTCCGATTTAACTTTGGGACAAAACGTCCCAAAGTTCAAACGAACTACAGAAGCAATAGCAGAAGGAACAGGAGAAAGCTACAAGCAAGTTCAAAGATACATCCGGCTTACCGAGCTGATCCCTAAACTCCTTGAGATGACCGACAACAAGAGGATGCATTCAAGTTATGTTGTGACGGATCCTAAAGGAGAACTCACCCTCTCCTGCGCAAAAATGTTAAAGGAGAAAGGAAGCTACCGCATCAAGATCTTCAATACGATTAATTTCAGAAAGAGCCTTCACTACAATCCATTCATGTACATTCACTCAGAGAAAGACATCCTGAAGCTTGTCAACACTCTGATAGCCAACACAAAGGGACAGGGAGAGAAATCCTCCGACGGCGACTTCTGGACAAAAGCCGAAAAACTCTACTATCAGGCACTCATAGGATACATCTGGTATGAAGCGCCTGAAGAGGAACAGAACTTTTCAACATTAATCGAGATGCTTAATGCTTCAGAGGCAAGGGAAAATGATGAGGAGTTCAAAAACGCAGTTGACCTGCTGTTTGAAGATCTCGAGAAAAAGGAACCGGACCACTTCGCGGTGAGGCAATATTCAAAGTTCAAGCTTGCTGCGGGTGCTGACAGTTTGTACTTTGTGTTTTTATCAGGCGAGCGCAATCGGAAAAAGGCAACTTGTTACTTAAATTGCGATTGTTGACGCACTATATGGTTCCTTACCGTTTCGCAAATCACAAATTTTTCGCGATTTGCGAAATAACAACATGGACATACCAAGATGTCTGTGGTAAAATAACCACGGCAGCTTATTTCGCATTGACAAGAAAACAAAAAGTCTGCGAAAGGAGAAACTATGAAACTGATTGAACGCAAGCACTATCTTGATGAATTAAGGCAGGTCAGAGGGATACCCGATATTAAGGTTATAACAGGGCTTCGCCGTAGTGGTAAGTCCAAGCTGATGGATTGTTTTGCTGAAGAAGTTGCAAAAGAAAACAATACTAATATTAATATTATCCGGATCAATATGAACCTGAAGAAATTCGATGCCCTGAAGAATCCAGAAAGGTTATATGAATATATACATGATCATTATGAAGTGGGAAATGAGAATCTGCTCTTTATTGATGAAATTCAGATGTGCATTGGCTTCGAGACAGTGATCAACAGCCTTCATGATGAGGAATGCTTTGACATATACATTACGGGCTCCAATGCTTTTCTGATGTCAAGTGATCTGGCAACTTTGTTTCGTGGCCGCGTATATGAGATATCCGTATTTCCATTTTCTTTCTCTGAATATATCACCTACTTTGAACCAAATGATATTGACCGGGCTTTTGATGACTATGTGGTCGCCGGCGGTCTTGCCGGTTCCTATCTGTACAGGATGGAAGAGCAGGCAAAGGCTTATGTCAAGAGTGTGTTCCGCACAACAGTGGTTCGTGATATTGTTGAAAAATATCATATAGAAAACGAAGAGCTGCTTATCATGCTTTCGGACTTCCTTATGGATAATATTGGCAATAAAACTTCCATACGCAATATCTCCAATTGTCTTCCCGGAAAGACCAATGATAAGACGGTTGGTTCGTATGTGACATATCTGACAAGAGCCTTTATGTTTTATCCATTTCAAAGATATGACATAAAAGGGAAAAAGTATTTTGAAACCGACAAAAAATATTATCTGGCAGATGTTTCTCTTCGGTTTGCAGAGCTTGGCTCCAAAACACCGGACTGGGGAAGATTGTATGAGAACATCGTTGCAATCGAACTGCTGAGAAGAGGATATGAGGTTTACGTCGGAGTGCTGTACAACAAGGAAGTTGATTTTGTCGCAATAAAGAACGGGCAGCGGATCTATATTCAGGTAAGCGACGATATTCAAAGGCCGGAAACTCTGAGCCGGGAGATAACTCCTTTGTTATCCATTAAGGATGCTTATCCGAAAATGATCATTGCAAGGACGAAGCATGAGGAGACTCAGACAGAGGGCGTAAAAATTATTGATATTGCAAGATGGCTGGCAGATGGGGAAGATACTCTGATAAGAAGATAATCAGCCATAAAAAGGCAAAACATCGGTCATGTGGCTGAATATATAAGGCGCTACGAAGAGTTGCCTTTATGCAAATGAGCGTTTCTGGCAATGAATTGTGATGAGTATTATCATGAAATCGGCAGCGAAAAGCTGACTTGATTTTTGGAGGATTACAGGATGCCGGAGAATAATGAAGTAAGAATGACACTCGGAGAAAAATTAAAGTCCGCGCGGAAAAGCGCAGGACTTACCCAGGAGCAGCTGGCACAAAAGCTTTTGGTGTCACGACAGGCAGTTACAAAATGGGAAGCTGATAAGGGGATGCCCGATATAGAAAACCTCAAACAGATTTCCAGACTTCTTAACGTCAGCATTGATTATCTTCTTGACAGCGGAGAGACCATTGACTTATCGGTTATAAGGGAAGAAATTGACCTCAGCAAATATGCTTATACTCGGTCACTCAAGGGAAGATGGAGTAAAAAAGCGGGGAAAAAGGATATGGTTGTCATGGAAAAATATCCGGATGCTGAAATACATTGCCTTTCGGGTAAGCAGATTTCCACCAAAGGCGAGAAAATTGCGGATCATACGATCGGTTTTTTGACGAATGCGCCGTTTGGAATACCGGAATTTCTGAATGGTATCAAAAATGCGGATAAAGAGTTTTATCTGGTCAATCAATCGGACAAACAGTTTTTTGTGATCGTTACCGATGAATTTATTGAAAGCAGACAGCTTGCCGAAAAAATTACGGATAAGCGGTTTTCAATCGGGGATTTTTCATTTGTCGATTGTGGTATCATTTCCGATTTTGAGTCATAAAAGGACAAAACAAAATAAAGTAATCAAAAGGCAGTGATTCTATGGTGTCACTGCCTTTCTTTTTCCCCCGCTCAGGGAATTAAACTAACGGTAGGGGCGTTTAATCACTATTTTGTTTTTGACGATGGTGATTAAAAAGTTCTTGACAACACGTTCCGGGCAAAACTGCAAAATCCATACTTGTAAGCTGCGGTGCCCGCCTGGCTCCGTTCGACATAGCCGAGATAAGGGACTTAACCTCCTACGATGAACTTGAGCTTGATACCATAGGAGACAGAAAGACAGCATTGTTCGTAATAATCTCAGACACAGATGATACCTTTAATTTCCTCGTCAGTATCATGTACACCCAGCTGTTTAATCTCCTGTGTGAAAAAGCAGATGATGAGTACGGAGGAAGACTTCCTGTTCATGTCAGGTGTCTGCTTGACGAGTTTGCAAACTTAGGGCAGATACCTAACTTTGAAAAGCTGATTGCCACGATAAGATCAAGAGAAATATCCGCATCGATAATTCTTCAGACAAGGAGCCAGCTGAAAGCACTCTACAAGGACAACGACTCAACCATCGAAGGCAACTGCGACACCCTCCTCTTCCTCGGCGGCAAGGAAACCTCGACTCTCAAAGAAATGTCAGAGCTTCTAGGCAAGGAGACCATCGACCTTTACAACACCTCTGACTGCAGAGGAAATCAGAAGAGCAGCAGCATATGATGAATACAATTATGATCTCGAGGACATTGAACACAACCCGTATGTACTGATATCTTACCTCAGCGCAAAATACGGCGAATTCAGTTGCTCAGACATGAAAAGTGAGATGGATCTGCTGTTTTCCGAACAGTACATTCTGACATTCACGGAAGACTCAGAGACTTATTATGAAGAGGAGTACGGCTTCGATGAGAGCGGGGAACCTGAGATAACGATAATCCCTCATGAAAAGAAAACCCTCAACATCACTCTTGAAAACAAAGGACTGCCTGCAGCGGCATTTTCGGGTATGACGCAGAGTCAGAAGTCACAATATGTGATATATCAGAGCTGCTATGGCAACAGGTCATATCTATTCGGAGTGATAACAGGTTCTGGGACGCCTAATGTAAACTACCATCCGTCTGAAGAAGCTCTGAGCGACGAGAACTTCGCAAAGCTCATAGCAGAGGCGGAGAAATATCTCGGCTACCCGTATGTGTGGGGCGGCGCAAGTCCTGAGACTTCATTTGACTGTTCGGGGTTTGTAAGCTGGGTTATCAACCATGCAGGACTCGGATACAGCTTCGGAAGGCTTGGAACCGATGCGCTGTTTTTCAACATGTGCACTTCAATCCCAGAATCCCTGGTTAAGCCCGGGGACCTCATATTCTTTCAGAAGACCTATGACACGGACAACACGAGTCATGTCGGAATAGTAGTCGGTGACAACATGATGATCCACTGTGGCGGCAACGGTGTCGAATACACAAACTACAAGTCGGATTACTATGTTCAGCACTTTTATGGTTACGGGAGACTGCATGAACCATAATTTGTTGTAGAAAGAAGGACGCAGACATAGTATAATGACATCAGCAGTAACTCATCCGTCACAAGGGGGAAAAGATATATGCATTTGGAACTGGTAAAGGCAGAACCCAGGTATGAAAAACTGATTACTGATACGCTTGACGAATGGTATGCAGTAAAAGAAAAAATCGTACCGCGGGCTATCACAAAAGACGATTATCACAATTTTAAAGCATATTGTGAAAATATTGATGTTGTAGACACATCCGGCGGTTTTGTACCGGGCTCCACTTTTTTCTGTCTTGATACTGAACGGAATATTATGGTCGGAGCAGTCAATATAAGGCATTACCTGAATGAACCCCTTCTGCTGAACGGAGGACATATAGGAGATGGAGTCAGGCCGTCTGAAAGAAGAAAGGGTATTGCGACTGCTATGATTGCACTCGCACTTATCGAATGTAAAAAGCTTGGAATTGATAATGTTCTGATGGTATGCGATAAAGATAACACAGGTTCGGCAAAGAGCATTGTCAATAACGGCGGAATTCTTGAAAATGAAGTCACTGTTGATGGTATTACTACGCAGCGTTATTGGATAAAGAATTAGTTCAGGTTCTCTGAAAGAAATCAGAAGTTTATGGTCATTTGCTTTGGCGGATGACCTTTTGTGTTATGCTTCGCAGTATATATTCCGCAAAATGTCAAAATTTTCCCGCAGATTATCAAAAACTGATTGATATATTGCGGATAAAACGTTATAATATGCTTCATAAACTACTGCATTATTTGAGGAGCGTAATATTACAGTGAAAACATGCAAACAGATTGCTCTGGAATGGAATTTGTCAGAGCGGACGATTAATGAGATGTGCAGAAATGGGAAAATAGCCGGGGCATATAAAGCCGGTAAAACCTGGCAGATTCCTGATGATGCAAAAATACCTGAAGACGGAAGAGTCGTTTCAGGAAAATATATCAGAAAAGCTGTGAATAAGAAGCCTCTGCCAATAGGCATTTCAGATTATGTAAGAGCTCAGTCTGAATATTATTATGTTGATAAAACTTTGCTGATTAAAGAATTTCTTGATCACAAGCCTCTGGTTTCCCTGTTCACAAGGCCGAGAAGATTCGGAAAGACACTGAACATGGACATGCTCAGAGTTTTCTTTGAACATTCGGAAAATGATACTTACAAATATTTTATCGACAAAGCAATATGGGAATGCGGAGATGAATACCGGTCTCATCAGGGAAAATATCCGGTTATTTTTCTTACATTCAAGGATGTTAAGTTCGATACATGGAATGCTACACTTGAAAAGATACGTGACCTTCTCAGAGAAGAATTCGGAAGACATATCGAACTTTCAGACAGTCCAAAGCTTGCTGATTATGAAAAAGAATACTTTGCAAAAGTAATTGGCAACTCCGCAAGTGAGGTTGATCTTTCAACAGGCCTTGAAAAGCTGTCGAAAATGTTAGCAGAGCATTATGATGTGGCTCCAATAATAATCATCGATGAATATGATACTCCTATACAGGAGGGTTATTTAAAAGACTTTTATGAAGAAATCACTGATTTTATGAGGCTGTTCTTTTCCGGAGCTTTCAAAGACAACCGATATATTTCTTATGGCTTCTTAACAGGTATTCTCAGAATTGCCCAGGAAAGTATTTTCAGCGGACTTAATAATCTGTCAGTAAATTCAGTGATTGATGAAGAGTATGATGACTTCTTTGGGTTCACTCCTGCTGAAGTAAGCAGAATGCTTAGATATTACGGAGTATCCGACAAGGAAAGTGAACTTAAAAGCTGGTATGACGGCTATGTTTTTGGAAATAAGGAAATATACAATCCATGGTCAGTTATCAATTATATATCAAAAGGGTGCCTTGCTCAGGCTTATTGGGTAAACACCGGAAAAAATGAAATTCTTGATGATATTCTGAATTTTGCTGCAGATGATATATCAGAGAAGCTTTACGCTCTTATGCAGGGTAACAGAGTAATAGCAAAGATAGATCAGAATGTTGTATACAGATCTCTAAAAGATAATCCTGACAATATTTACAGTCTGCTCCTTGTAGCCGGATATCTGAAGGTGCTCAAAAAAGAACTCCTGCCCGATGGCACATACCTTTGTGAGGCTGCAATCCCCAACAATGAAATTGCTGCAGTTTACAGCAGTGAGATATTATCTCATCTGTACCAAATTGGAGCGGTATCAAGAACTACAGCCGGCAGGATTGCAGAAAGTCTTTATTCCAATAACCATAAAAAGCTTCAGGATGCAATATCTGAATATATGAATAAAAGTATCAGTTTTTACGATGCGGGTTCAGAAGCATTTTATCATGGACTTGTTCTTGGACTGATTGCTCTTACGGATAATCATTATAGAATCAAATCAAACAGAGAATCGGGAGACGGCAGATATGATATATCCCTGATTCCAAGGATGGAAAGATATCCCGGCATCATTATTGAGATTAAATGGAGAAGGGAAATCAGTTCTGAAGCTCTCGATAAGCTCGCAGGAGAAGCACTCGAGCAGATTAACAGTAGAAAATACAATGCCGAGCTGGAAGAGGAACAAATCAAAGATATTCTGCTGTTCGGAATTGCATTTTCCGGTAAAAGCGTGAGCATCAGAACAGATGAATTAAAGTCTGGTATAGTTTAGGAAAGTATTTGCAAAACATTCAGAACAAAAAATCAAAAGAAAGGTCGTTTACTTCGGTAGATGGCCTTTTCTTTATGTCAAGAAGGAGGAGGAAAACTTCACACATGAAGAAGGAAATAGAAAAAGCAATAAAACTTGTAGAAAAGAACGAGGATGATCTCAGTAAAGCAGAGGCAAAGAAAATTGAGGTGGAGGAGCTGATAGAAAATATCAGAAACAAACTCAAAGAATCACAGAAAGATCTCGCCATGCTGCTGATGGTCGAAAAAGCAGGAGAGGAAAGCTTTGCTGCATTTGCAAGAAAGATGGAGGAAGAGGATGGAAAGATTAAGGAAACTTAAAAGAACAGCAGGACTTATCCTGGCGCTCATCATGACTGCGGGTATGATGACTGCCGTAAGCATCCCGGCATACGCCCAGGCAGATGATCCGGAGCCCGTTTATGAACCGGATGAGTCTGAATCAGCTGACAAGGCGGACGAAAGCAGGCTCACTGAAAGTGACGGAGCTTTTACTGAGCAAGGAAACCTCACGATAACAGATGATGTCAGTTCCGAAGAAAGTGAAAACATGCAGTTTCTGACAGTCACTACAAGGAACGGTCACACATACTACATAGTCATCGACAGGAACACGACTTCACAGAATGTATATTTCCTCAACCAGGTTGACGAGAGAGATCTCATTAACCTCATGTCAGATGAAGAGATTGAGGAGCTTACCGGTGAAAGTGAGGAAGAAAGCAACCCGATAGTCGATTTATTCGCCGGTGAAGCTACTCCCGAGCCGACAGCAGAGCCTGCCGAAGAGAAAAGCTCCGGAAACAGCTCATCGTTTGTGATACTTCTGATTGCTGCCATTGGCGGGGCGGGCATAGTATTCTACAGGCTGAAGATAAAGCCGAAGAAGAAGCCACAGGATGAATACAGGACAGAGTTTGAAGACGATGACGAGTATATCGATATGAGCGAGATAAACAGAGAGGGGAAATGAAAATGGAATACAACAACTATAACTACACAGGAAGCAGAGAGGTTATCGGCAAGTGCCCGAGATGCCGGTCGGATATCTATGAGGGCAGGAAAAACTTCTACTGCACAAATCCGAACTGCAGCTTCGTGATATGGAAAGAGAGTTTCTTCCTCAGAAACATGAAGAAAGAGATAGATTCCGACATGGCAAAGGAGCTTCTCAAAAACGGGAAGGTCTATGTGGATGATCTCTGGTCTGAGAAGAAGCAGCACTATTTCTCCGCGAACCTCTGCATGGTGGATGACGGCGGCAGGACAAGCTACAGCCTGTCTTTCCCGAATGGCATATAGACCGCCATGGTCGGGACTTCCCGATTATGAAACAAAAGATATTCCAAGAGGAAGATTCCGCAGAATCGATAAGCTCATCAGGAATAGCTGCTCAGCGTACAGCGGTGGAAACTGCCTTTTCCTCGATGACGGAGATGAGTATGTCTGTCCTCAAATGAGAAGCGGCAGGATATTCTGCAGATATTTCCGGTGGGTCATTCTTCCGCTTGACCCGGTGCTTGAGGCGGAGATATATGAGAGAAAAGCTGAGATGAAGATATGTGTGAAGTGTGGTAAGCAGTATCTTCCGAAAAGCAACCGCTCAAAATATTGCCCGGATTGTTCCAAAAAGGTCAGGCTGGAGAAGCAGAGAAATCTGATGAGAAATCAAAGAAATAACAGGAAGAAAGTTAGCATTTAGAGCATAAAAAATGGCGTATTTTCGCCGAAAAAATTATGAGAAAGTCGGCATAAGGTAAAGCTATACCTGAAGCCGGCTTTCTGCATTTCCAAATGCTAACGCACTAAAAAAGAGGAGAAAAAATCTATGGAAAACATGAACATGAATTTTAAGGAATTTACAGATTACATCAAAGAAAACATCAAAGCAGCGCTTCCTGAAAGCTACAGGGACGCAGAGGTTGAGGTAAAGGATGCCCGCAAGCTCAATTCGAGCTACACCTCCCTCATTGTAAGAAGAGAGGGTGAGGAGATAGTGCCGTCAATCAATCTTACTGAAGCCTTTAACAGCAGATACGCCAACGGAGACAGCATCGAAAATATCATCTCAGGCATTGCAGATATCATCAACGACTCAAGACCTGATTTTGACATATCCATGCTTAACAGCTACGATGATATCAGAGACAAGCTTTTCATAAGGCTTTCGAATGAAGATGTCAACAGAGGGATGCTTGAAAATGTTCCGTATGCTCAGAAACTTGACATGGTTCTGACATATCACATTGCTCTTTCCGATGACCCGGAAAAGGTTACTTCCGTAATGGTAACGCGTCAGCTTATGGATTACCTGGGAGTAGACGGAAGGCAGCTGCATATTGATGCTGTGAAAAACTCTATGGAACAGCATCCGCTTACTGTGATGAGCATGGAGGATGCTCTTCGTGAGAGCATGAAGAAGAACTTTCTCTCTGCGGGAGTATCCGAAGCTGAGATTGACGAGATGATTGACAAAAACTTCCCGAGGGGAAATGAATCGGGGCTTACCGTTATCTCAAACGGCGACAAGATAAACGGGGCATCCGTTCTCTTTTACCCCTACATGCTCGAAAATGTCGCCGAGCAGTTGGGCGAAAGCTTCTATGTTCTTCCATCATCGATACACGAGCTTCTTGCAGTGCCTGATTCCTCGGGGATAAAGTCCGAGCAGCTCGACATCATGGTATCTGAAGTCAACGAGGCTGAAGTTGCTCCTCAGGACAGACTTTCCAACCACTGCTATCATTATGATGCAAAGGAGCAGGTACTTGAGTACGGAAATGCGTATGAGAACAGGATGAAGGTGGAGATGAGGGAAAAGGGGCAGGCGGAGATGTAAGGTTTGCCTCTGACACCACAAAAATGAGATTATCCTCCTGTAACACAACACAGGAGGACTTTACTTAACATTTGTAGCCAATATCTGACTACAGTGAATTATTCCGTTTTTCTTTTATCTTTTGTGCAATTTGGTTTCCACATGCTTCAGGTATTTTAGAATCTTTATTTTCCTTATACAAAACCCGATATTTACCAGTTAGGTGACCATAATCATCAAAATCAAGTTCAAATTTCCAGTCACTTATACCCGATTGTGAACGAACATATGCTTGTATGATGGATGAGTTGATACAGACATCATGTATACGTTTATTTGCAATATGTTTTGTAACCGATAGGACAATGTCTCTGAATTCATCCTCAGATATTCCATCCTGAAAACTAAATATAGGTGGTCTGTATTCGGTTGAATGATTATATGAGGAACGGTATTTACTATGTTTATGTTTGAAAATATAAATTGAAATAAAGATTATTAGTAGAAAAAGGAATAGTCTCATATATAGGGCCTCACAGCAAATATAATTCATGTAAATTATATTGTAATATCCGGACTATTGCAAGAAAACTTTTATCAGTTGAAAACAAATTGAGGGTAAATAAAAGGAACAATTATAAAAATGAGGCTCGGCACACCGCCGGGCCTTTTCACTCCACCCACAATCCTTTACATTCCCTCCCGATTCCGCTATAATACCCGACAAAGGAGTGAGTGAACCCCATGAAAAAGACAAACGAAATAGTGCTCTTCGAGGCAGAAGATAACTCGGTAAGATTATCCGTGCAGGTTGACAACGATACCGTGTGGCTCAACAGGAATCAGCTGGCGGAGCTTTATGGCAGAGATGTCAAAACCATAGGCAAACATATAAACAATGCGCTCAGGGAAGAACTTGCAGGGGAAGTGGTAGTCGCAAAATTTGCGACTACCACTCAGCACGGAGCTGTCGAGGGAAAAACGCAGACACACATGACCGAGTACTACAACCTCGATATGATAATCTCCGTCGGCTACAGAGTGAAGTCAAAGCGGGGTGTTGAATTCAGAAGATGGGCAAACTCTGTCCTGAAGAGATATATCATTGAGGGCTATGCCATCAATGAAAAGCGCCTGACGGCCCTTGAGAAAACAGTTGAGATTCAGACAAAGATGCTCGTAAGCACTCTCGGGGTGGAAACAGCCGATGTGCTCAAAGCGGTCAACGAATATACAGATGCGCTGACTCTCCTTGATAAGTACGACCATCAGACGCTTGTGAAACCTGAAGGAAGCTCACCGATTTATCGAATTACCTATGCTGACTGTAAGGAAATGGTCTCTCACATGGAGGATTCTTTCCGCTCTGATGTTTTCGGAGTCGAGAAAGAGGAGGGCAAGGTGGAAGGAATACTTGCCGCAGTCTATCAGAATGTTTTCGGCGCTGAGGTTTATCCATCTCTTGAGGAAAAGGCAGCAAACCTTCTCTACTTCATGATAAAGGATCATCCATATGCAGACGGCTGCAAGAGGATAGCTGCATCTCTGTTCCTTGAATTTCTGTGGGGAAACAATGCTCTCTTCAGGGATAACCGGAAAATAATAAGTGACGGACAGCTTGTCGCTCTGACTCTCATGATTGCGGAATCAAGACCTGAGGAAAAAGAGATAATGACCTCACTTGTCATGAATTTTCTCAAAATGTAAAAGTGTAAATGTATACAGATTTTAAACCGGGCTTCGGCCGGGCTTTTTCATTTGCGCATAGAGAGAAGTGAATCCCCGGCAGCCGATGTTTCTCATCGGTGGGAGCCGGACAAAATGAATAGGCAGGCAACATGAACAGCGGACAACATGAACAGCGGACACCGTGAACAGCCGGGCGCCGTGAATGCTTCTGCTGCTGCCTGATTTTCTGCCGCATAAAAAAGAGAACCGGAAAGAAAATCTCCTTTCCGGTTCTTTCGGTGATTCGGTATTATTTCTGTGAAATCTTCCCGGTCAGCAGGAACTTACATCACAAACTGCACTACGCAGAAGGCTGCGTAAATCGCAAGAAGAGCGATTCCCTGAGGGCGTGAGAGCTTCTTTCTGATGAGCGCAGGCAGTGAGAGAAGCAGCATGACGATGACCATCAGCGGCAGCTCAAGCACAAGGCTCGAGTTCATGCCGAACAGCTGTGAGCTTTCCGGCAGGGCAAACGGCGATATCGTGACGGATATTCCGCTGACAAGAACAAGGTTGAAGACATTTGCGCCGATGACATTTCCGAGCGAGAGGTCGCTGTGACCCTTAACAAGAGATGTGATGGCTGTGACAAGCTCGGGGAGACTTGTTCCGAGTGCGACGAATGTGAGCGCTATCACCGACTCAGGCACACCGAGAGCGGTTGCGATTATGGTTCCGTTGTCAACGAGAAGATCGGCGCCGACTGCTATCAGAGCCGCTCCGACTATGAGGCAGAAGAGCATCTTCGGGGTTTTCATCGGCTCGTCGTCGTCGTCACTCTCGATTTCGGAGTTCTTTGCACCCGAGCCTGTCATCTGCTTCACATTTACTATCATGTAGATGACAAACACGCAGAGCATGATGATTCCGAGCGGCCTTGTGAATTCCTTCATGATGTATGCCGCAACGCAGTATATCGCTGCCGCCACGAAGAAAAAGATGACAGGAGTCCTGAGAGTTTTTGGGTCAACCTTACCGGGACGGACGGCTATCGAGATTGCGGCTATGAGAGCTGCATTGCATATTACCGAGCCGATGGCGTTTCCGTAAGCAATCTCACCGTGACCGGATACCGCCGACATGGTGGATACCATGACCTCGGGGAGGGTAGTGCCTATCGATACAACCGTAGCGCCTATAAGAAGCTCCGGAAGATGAAATCTTCTGGCGAGGGCCGAGGCGCCGTCAACAAACCAGTCGCCGCCCTTTATCAGGCATATAAGTCCCAGCGCAAAAAGAAGCACTGCTTTAATCATTTTCGTATCATTCCTTACAACTTAATTTTGTTATGCCGTGTGTCTGCTTCAGCTGTTCTGCCTTAAAAATCTGAATTCAACTGATTTCGCAAAGCATCCTGTCGGATTTATTCTTTGGGCGAATGAATCATGAAGCTGCGGCCCGATCTGAAGCGGCTGAGCCGACTACGGCAGCTGACTGTATTTTATCACAGATGAAATTTTCTGTAAATCGAAAAACTTCGGCGGAAATCGCGTAATAAAGGAGTCTATTTCGCTTTTTTGGCGAAATAGACTCCGATGAGGCTTCATCTGTGCCCGGTTTTTACTGTCCCAAACTCTTTTCCACAGAACAGATATTACGGCTGAGCCGTTTTGTGGATGATATTCTATGCTTCTGCCGGATTTTTTAAAATCGGGATTACTTCATAAATCGGGATTACTTCATAAATCGGGATTACTTCATAAATCGGGATTACTTCATA
>R21__coassemble_699_pt1 | contig 26332 bp, 24 predicted proteins | sample R21__metabat2_high_PE_066 | metagenome-assembled genome bin R21
ATTTAAACCTTTTTCAGTAATAAGTCAATCAGAATGACAAAATATTTTTGTGCTGCAGGATAATATCCCGGAAAATCTGCCAACATCCCTGCCGTGTAAAATTATTGTATAAGCTTACCTCTCTTCAATCCAGCGGACATAAGCCTTTCTGTTCTTCACAAGCCAGCTGCCGTTTTCCTTAACGAATTCATCGCAGTAGTCAACTCCCTGAATCAGTCTGTTGCTGATTCCGCTCTTGTATGTGTGAATGAGGAATTCCTGGCAGTAGACATTACCCTCAGCCCTGTCGCCGTCTATCATGAACTTTTTCTGTCCGTTGTGGTGGTAGAGGGTGGAGTAGTCGCCGAGAAGATCCCTGTAGTTCTTTCTTATCTCGTCCTTGCCGCTGTAGTGGAACTCCTCGTTGCCCCTCAGTCCGTAAACAACTATCTCAGCATCGTCTGTGTAGCAGTTTACCATGTCATCAAGTCTCTTCTCGTCGCCTGAGGTAGCAATGCTGTCAACCAGCTCAGAGAGCTCCATCTTGGTCATCAGTTCTTCATAGTTCATGGTGTTAATCTCCTTGTCTTTATCATCCGCAGATTTTTCAGTGTTCAGTGAATAGTGTTCACTGAATAGCGGTCAGTGTACAGTGATTAGTGTTCAGCCCGCAGTTTTCATTGGAGAGTATACAGCTTTCAGTGCCCGGCTGTCAGCTGTCGGTGATCAGCTAACTAAATAACAGCCGATATCGGAAGCGGGCAGAGGCAGTACCGTCGGTATAAGTTCAATATTCACCCCGACCGTCAGCAGAGCTCTTTATCCTTCGCTGTATCCAAACTTCACTTAAAGCGGCAATAATCAGCTGCCTCATACTGTTTCTTCTGCGTATTCTTTACTGTGATTAGATAATAATACAAGGAAATCACTTTGTCAATGATTTTTTAAAATAATTATAAAAATATTTCTGAAATAAGTTTTCATATAGCTTGTATATAAATACAGCCGCCGGATCAAACCCGGCTGCCTTTCTGATATGCAAGGGCTTCCTCGAGGCCCTCAATAAGTCCGTCAAAAAAGTCAATATCTTCAAAGTTCTTATCAATTTCATCAATAGATAATCTGCTTTTAAGCACAAGTTCAGCCATTTTCTCCTCCTTTTATCACAAGTATCATTTTTGTGGGTATCTTTTTCTGTCCTGTACGGGTCTATCAAAAAAATAAGACCACCCCGACAGGTGGTCATTACTTTTATCTGTGAAAAAACAGATGCGATTACTCAGCAAAGCCGGACTTTACAAGAGCAACAAGGCTGTCAACTGCTTCCTGATCGTCAGCGCCGTCAGCAATGATGCGGATGCTTGTGCCGCCTACAATACCGAGGGAAAGAACACCGAGAAGGGACTTGGCATTAACTCTTCTCTCTTCCTTCTCAACCCAGATTGATGATTTGAACTCATTAGCCTTCTGGATGAAGAATGTAGCCGGACGAGCGTGTAAGCCTACCTGATTCTCAACCATAACTTCCTTATCGTACATGTGATTCACTCTCCTGTTAATATAAATATTAAATGAATTAAATGTTAACGAACTGCGATTGTTATTATATCACAATTCTCATTTCAGTCAACAAATCAAAATCAATTTCGTTTGCTTTACCTATCAGAGTAAAAATCTTATTTCGTTAATTGTGCATTTTTCACTAAAATTTATACAGCGATTTATAAAGCTTGCGGGGAAGGGCAGGCTTATTCTATCCCCTTTCCCCATAAAACCGTGAACATAATAAGAATTTTTGTGCATATAAGCTTATTAAAAGCATTTATAAGTCCGAAAAAATAACTTATTCCTCATGTCCCTTCTTCAGTTTGTTTATGAATTTTCTGTCGCTTTCGCTAAGCTCTGCGTTTGTCAGCATGTCAGGCCTGTGAAGAAGTGTCATCTCAAGGCTCTTTTCATGCTTCCATTTCTCCACAAGAGCGTGGTTTCCGCTCGTAAGCTCCTCAGGAACTCCCCGCCCGTGAAAGACAGCAGGCCTTGTGTACTGCGGATATTCGAGAAGACCGTTAAAGTGGCTTTCTTCCGTGAAGCAAACATCCTCGGCAAGGACTCCCGGTATCATGCGGCTCACGGCATCCGTCAGTATGATGGCAGGCATCTCTCCTCCTGTCAGTACATAATCGCCGCAGGAAATCTCCTCATCAATGTATTCGTCTATTATCCTCTCGTCAATTCCCTCGTAATGACCGCAGAGAATGCATATGCTGTCCTTTTTCGAGAGCTCCTTGACCTTTTCCTGGTTTAGTACATTCCCTCTCGGTGACATGTAGATTGTGTACGGCTTTTCGCCGAGATGCTCGCTCAGCTTCTCGAAAGCCTCAGCTATCGGCTCAGGCTTCAAGAGCATTCCCTTGCCGCCTCCGAAGGGGCAGTCGTCCACTCTCTGGTGCCTGTCGTGAGCGTAATTCCTCAGCTGATGAAAGCATATCTGCAGGTATCCTCTTTTTCTTGCCCTCCCGATGATGCTTTCGTCCATGATGGCGGAGCACATTTCGGGAAACAGCGTTATTATGTCAATCCTCATAAAAGTTTTTCCTTACCTGTCCTCAATCGCGTCCCCGTCAAATATACCCGGTATCGGCAGTACCTCAACCCGTCCCGCATCAATGTCTGTCGATTTTATCATCGGCCTGACCGCAGGGAAGAGGTATTCATTTTCACCGTTCACTATGCGGTAAACATCATTAGCAGGCGCCTGTATCACTTCCTCAATCTTTCCGTAGAATGCCCCTGTGTTTCCGTCATATACCTCAAGACCGATGAGATCAGAGATAAAATATCTTCCCTTAGGCAGATGAGCATCATTCCTGTCGATGTAAAGAACCTTTCCTCTCATAGTGTCAGCCGTTGTTGCGTCATTTATTCCATCGACCGTTATCAGCAGCAGGGATTTGTGTACTCTTGAGCTTATCAGTCCGAGGTCCTTTTTTCCCTCATCGTCAAGGTAAAGCTTCTTGAATTTCTTCAGCGCCTCCGCCGAGTCCATCCATACCTCAACCCTCATCTCGCCCTTAACTCCGTGTGTGCCGACAATCCTGCCCGCCTCAAGAAACTGTTTTTTCATATCTTTAATCTAATCAGCTGCTTTTCATACGCAGCCTGTCCTTTCCGCTAATATTATTGACTGTAACTGCGAAGCTGCGCAGCTCCACAATTCTGCAGCTCAGCACTTTGCGGCTCTGCTGCTCAGCAGCCTGTTTAACTCACAGCTGCCCGCCAAAGCCTCCCGACCTTCCGTCATGCTTTTTCCGTCTGCTTTCTCCAGGTCTTTGCAGTCTGTCCCTTCAGAAACTCAATGAGCGGCGAGAGCTCCTGCCTCTCGTCCCAGGCTTCCAGAGCCGAATAATAATCCTTCCTGTCCTCCTCGTGGATGATTACCGGCGGATGACCGTGTATCAGCAGAAGGTAGTTCATCGCAAGCCTTCCCGTCCTGCCGTTTCCGTCAGCAAAAGGATGTATGTTCTCAAATTTTGCGTGAAAGTAAGCAGCCGCAGTCAGCGCTTTGTCATCGGGAATGTCAGCTGTTTCCTCAAGAAGCTCAGCCATCTCATCATGAACTTCATCGGGAGAGGCTCCGATTTCGTTTCTGCCGGTCACATAGTCGTGCAGCTTGTATTCTCCCGGGCGCTCCCCGAGACGGCATCTCCGTTCGTCATAGGTTTTCTGCGTAAGCCTCAGCTGAAATTCCTTTATCAGCGCCTCATCGAGCGGAAGCCTTTTTCCGAATGCCGACAGCAGAGCTTCATAAGCATCCTTTGCGTTGCTTATTTCAAATAGCGTGCGAAGATCTCCCGTGTAGGAAACAACCCCGTCATGCTCAAATATCTCTCTCGTGTCATTGTAGGTAATAAGATCGTTCTCTATTTTCCCCGAGTGATAGGCAAAAGCTATGCTGTGGCCGTTCAGCGCAGCCGCAAGCTCAGCATCATTTTCGATCTTCTTCTCTTTCCACAGAGACACTGCCTTTTCATAGTCCGTCATAAGTCTGTCCCTCTTCCGTCATTTACAGAATGATACCATACCTTCTGCCTTTTGTCATTCAGAAATTCCTCTATAGTCAATAATACCATAAATTGCGCCTCACGATAAACAATCTTTTTTATATGTATCTGTTCACAAACGGCTTTTGTTGTGGTAAAATATTACGGTTAATCGGGCAGTGCCGGCTCATGATGAGCGATGCTCCCGTTGTGCCAAATGCTTTGTGAAATTTTTAATAAAATCGTAGCCGTTCAGCGCCCCTCACAAAATCAGGAAAACACCTCGCCGCTTCTCCCGGGCAGAAATTAATGCCCGAGACGGCAGAGCCGTTTCTGCTCTGAGCGGCGCAGCCGAAAAGTTACGGAAAATCATACATAAACAGAAGAGAGAAAAGAAGAGAAAGAGGAAGAATATTTATGGCAGTTGAGTCTATCGAGAGATTAAGAAATGTCGCAATTATCGCTCACGTTGACCACGGCAAGACAACGCTTGTCGATCAGCTCCTGAAGCAGAGCGGCATATTCAGAGCAAATGAAGCCGTAGCCGAGAGAGTCATGGATTCCGGTGACCTTGAGAGGGAGAGGGGAATCACCATCCTTTCCAAGAATACGGCAGTCATGTATAAGGATACAAAGATAAATATCGTTGATACTCCCGGCCATGCGGATTTCGGCGGTGAGGTTGAGCGTATACTCATGATGGTCGACGGCGTTCTCCTGCTTGTCGATGCGTTTGAGGGCTGCATGCCTCAGACAAGATTCGTCCTCAAGAAGGCCCTCGGCCTCGGCAAGAAAGCCGTTGTCGTCGTAAATAAGATAGACCGTCCGGGCGCAAGACCCGCCGAGGTTGTCGATGAGGTTCTCGACCTCTTCATTGAGCTCGGCGCCGATGAGGAGCAGTGCGATTTCCCTGTAGTCTACGCGTCAGGCCGAGACGGCTACGCAACCTATGACCCCGATGAGGGCGGCACAGATATGCAGCCGCTCTTTGAGGCCATCATCAATGAGATACCTGCGCCAAAGGGAGACCCCGAGGGACCCACACAGGTGCTTTTCTCCAATATCGACTACGATGATTATGTCGGCAGAATAGGTGTCGGCCGCGTCGAGCGCGGAGGCATTAAGGTCGGCCAGACAGTCAGAATCTGCGGCGGCGGTGAAGAGGAGAAGAACGCAAGGATAAGCAAGCTCTATCAGTTTGAGGGTCTCAGGAGAGTTGAGTATGAGTCCGCCTCCGTGGGCGATATTATCTGCGTCTCAGGCATCACCGACCTCACAATCGGCCAGACAGCCTGTGACCCAGAGTGTGTTGAGCCGCTCCCCTTCGTCAAGATAGATGAGCCTACAGTCTCCATGATGTTCATGGTCAATAATTCCCCCTTTGCAGGCAGAGAGGGCAAGTATGTCACATCGAGAAATATCCGTGACCGACTCTTCAAGGAGGTTGAGACGAACGTCGCAATGCGTGTCGAGGAGACAGATTCCACCGATACCTTCAAGGTAAGCGGCAGAGGCGAGCTTCACCTCTCAATACTCATCGAGCAGATGCGCCGCCAGAACTATGAGTTCCAGGTTTCAACTCCTAAGGTAATCATGAAGAAGGACGAGGCAGGCCGCCTCCTCGAGCCTATGGAGCTGCTCATGATAGAGGTTCCTGATAACTATGTCGGCGCCGTCATGGAGAAGCTCGGCACAAGAAAGGCAGAGATACTCAATATGGGTTCAAGGGATACCGGCACAACCCACCTCGAGTTCAAGATACCCGCAAGAGGACTCATGGGCTACCGCTCCGAGTTCCTTACGGATACAAACGGCTACGGAATCATGAACCACGTTTTCGATTCCTATGAGCCATATAAGGGAGATATCCAGCAGAGAACACAGGGCTCCATCATAGCCCACGAGACAGGCGAGTCCACAGCCTACGGACTTTTCTATGCCCAGGACAGAGGCCGTATGTTCATCGGCGCAGGCGTAGAGGTCTATGAGGGCATGATAGTCGGCTCCAACCCGAAGAATGAGGATATCACCGTCAATGTCTGCAAGAAGAAGCACGCAACCAATACCCGTTCTTCAAGTGCGGATGAAGCGCTGAGACTTGTCCCTCATACCGTCTTAAGCCTCGAGCAGTGCCTTGAGTTCATCGCCGATGATGAGCTTGTGGAGGTCACCCCGAAGAGCATAAGAATGAGGAAGATGATACTCTCAAAAGAGCTCCGCATGAAGCAGGCAAGCAAGCTTAAAAAATAATAAACAGATAACAGGGAGAACCTTGAGATGAATTTCGTGATTCTTGACCTTGAGTGGAATGCCGCGTACTCAAAACGCATACACGGCTACCTGAATGAGATAATAGAATTTGGCGCGGTCAAATGCGATGAAAACCTTCACGTCATCAGCAGGTTCTCTTCTTTTGTCCACCTGTCAGTCGGCAAGCGCTTAAGCCAGATAGTCTCCGAGCTCACCGAGATAGATGATGCGAGCCTCTCCGATGCCCTGCCGTATATGCAGGTGGTCAGTAAATTCAGGCGCTGGGCAGGCGATTCAATTCTCCTTACCTGGGGAACAAGCGATATCCTTGCGCTCATCGAGAACTGCCGCTATTTCAGCGGTGACGAGACAGTCCCGTTCCTCTGCTACTATGCCGACCTTCAGCGCTACTGCGAGACAAGGCTCGGCACCATGAATACAGGCGAGCAGCTCGGACTAAATAAAGCCGCCGATATGCTGAATATAGATATATCGAATATCAAGCACCACAGGGCGCTGGGCGATGCGCTCATCTCCCTCGAGATATTCAACCGCATATATACCAAAGAAACCCTCAGACCCCTCATCGAGGACTGCCGCCGTGATGAGTTCTACCGCAAGATGACCTTCAGGAATCACTATCTCTGCGATATAGATAACCCCGAGGTCAGGAAAGGCCTCCGGACCTTCACCTGTGAGAGATGCGGCGGCGAGTGTCAGAGAAATTCCAAGTGGAAGCTCATAAATAAACGCTTTACCGCCGATTTCAGATGCTCCTCCTGCGGATATGTGTTCTCAGGCAGAGTGCAGATAAAGATGAAATATGAGGGTGTTGCAGTGACAAGAAAATCAGTACCGCTTCCCGTCATCGAGGAGCCGAGGAAAGTTTCCCCCGGCAGAGTCGGAAGCATGAACCTCAATGTGAGCGATGAGGGAGTCGCCTTCCTCACATTCCCGTCATGGGAGAATGAAAAAGATATCATCCATGCTTTCTCCACAAGAGTCGGAGGCAAGAGTGAGGGAGTCTACAGCGCCCTCAATCTCGGACTCCGCAGAGGAGACAATGACGAGCTCGTGCTCGAGAATTTCCGTATGTTCTCACGGGCAGTGGGAACGGAAATCGAAAACCTCGTGGCAGGCGCCCAGGACCACCATACAAATATCAGGCGTGTCACAAAGGAAAACTGCGGCACAGGCATCCTTAAACCCAAGGATATGGAGAGCATAGACGGCCTCTGTACCGATGAGAGCGGAGTTTCCCTCATAATCTATGCCGCCGACTGTGTCCCGATATACTACTACGATAAAGCGCATCATGCTATCGGTCTCGCCCATGCAGGCTGGCGTGGAACAGTCGCCGATATGGCAGGCACCATGGTAAGAAAAATGCAGTCCGAGTTCGGAACAGACCCGTCAGAGCTTGTCTGCGCCATAGGCCCGTCAATAGGCCCCGAGTCCTTTGAGGTCGATAAGCCCTGCGCGGATGAGTTCGTCCCGATTGAGAAGAGTGAAACCTTCATTCGGGATGACGGCGGTGATAAATTCCATGTTGACCTCTGGGAGGTCAACCGTCTTTTCCTCGTGAAAGCAGGCGTGAAGCCTGAGAATATCTCCCTCGGCGCAGTTGATACCTATGTAAATTCCGATTTGATATTCTCTCATAGAAAGACAAAGGGACAGCGAGGCTCCAATGCGGCCGTCCTGAGCCTCAGATAACGCCTTCCGCCTCACAGAGAATATAGATATAAGAACTATGGAAAACAAAAATTCCTGCCTCCTCTGCCCGAGAAAATGCGGAGTGAACAGGGCAGAGAAAAAAGGCTACTGCGCAAGAAGCAGTACCGTAACCGTCGCAAGAAGGTCGCTGCATATGTGGGAGGAGCCGCCGATATCAGGCACGAAGGGCTCAGGCACAGTCTTCTTCACAGGCTGTAATTTAAGGTGCATATTCTGTCAGAATCATGAGATAAGCCTTGAGTCAAACTGCGGCAGGGAGTATACCCCCTCAGAGCTCTCAGCGCTTTTCTTTGAGCTTGTCGATATGGGCGCCCATAATATAAACCTCGTGACACCTACCCATTATGCCGATAAGATAGCCGAGGCGCTCTCGGTCAGGAAGCTTCCCGTACCCGTTGTGTATAATTGCGGCGGCTATGAGGATGCAGAAACCTTGAAGCTTTTTAAAGACCTCGTGGATATCTGGCTCCCCGACTTCAAGTATGCCGAGCCGGAGCTTGCCGCAAAGCTCTCAAATGCCCCCGATTACCCCGAAGTCTGCATGAACGCTCTCAGAGAAATGCGCTCAATGCAGTCCGAAAATATATACAGCGATGACGGACTCCTTAAAAAAGGCATGATAATCCGCCACCTGATACTTCCCCTCCATACAAAAAATTCCATGAAGGTCCTTGAGCTTATCGCGGAGAACTTCCCCGATGTCCCCGTGAGCCTCATGGCGCAGTATACGCCGATAGGCTCCTTCCCGGATTTTCCCGAGCTTGAGAGGGGCATAACCGCAAGGGAGTATCATAAGGTCCTCGATAAGATGGAGGAGCTTGACCTTGACGGCTTCATTCAGAAGCGTTCCTCAAAGGGAGAGCGGTTCATCCCCGATTTCAGCGGAAATATGTAAGAGAAATTTCATTGTGCAGCCGGGCTTCATCGATTTCGCAGACCGGACAGACTGCCAAAGCACAGGCATTAAGCATAAAATCAGAAGAGTACAGGTGTAAAATAAAAATATCAGATATATAAAAAACGCCTCAGAACGGCCCGAAAGAAGAGAAAAATGACAGATTACGAATTAACCGACAGACAGCTTTTTGATTTCATCGACAACAGTCCGAGTCCCTATCACGCAGTTGATTATCTCATGAAAATGCTCTCGGAAAACGGCTTCACACAGCTTTCGGAGAGAGATAAGTGGAAAGGCTCGCTCAAGCCCGGCGGAAAATATTTCACCGTGAGAAACTATTCCTCCGTGATAGCCTTTGAGGTGCCGCAGAGTGGGGAAATCAATTTCTCCGGCTTCAATATCACAGCCGCCCATTCCGATTCCCCAACCTTCAAGGTAAAGGAAATATCCGAGATGAAGGTCGAGGGAAACTATACAAAGCTCAATGTCGAGAACTACGGCGGCATGATAATGTCAACCTGGTTCGATAAGCCCCTGAGCATCGCAGGCAGACTCATCGTAAAGACAGCCGATGGCATAGCCGCAAGGCTTGTCAATATCGACCGTGATTTCTGCGTAATCCCGAATCTTGCCATACATATGAACCGTGAGATAAATAACGGCTATAAATTCAATACCCAGAAGGACCTCCTTCCGCTCATCGGAAATGAGAACGCATCCCTCTCAAAGATCTTAGCCGAAACAGCAGGCGTCAGCGAGAGCGATATCATCTCCTCCGATTTGTTCCTCTATAACCGTCAGAAGGGCGCATTTTTCGGCGCGGATAATGAGTATATCCTCTCGCCGAAGCTCGATGACCTCCAGTGCGCCTTTGCCGTCATGGATTCCCTCATAAAGAGCGGAAAGTCATCAGCCGTGAAGCTTGCCGCGGTCTTCGATAATGAGGAGGTCGGCTCAGGCACAAAGCAGGGAGCAGGCTCAACCTTCCTTTTCGATACACTTATGCGTGTGAACCATGCCCTCGGCGGCGATGATGAGGACCTCATCAGACGCCTCTCGGATTCCTTCATGGTCTCCTGTGATAATGCCCATGCCCTTCATCCGAACTATCCCGAGAAGATGGACCCCACAAACAGGAATTTCATGAATAAAGGTCCCGTCATCAAGTTCAACGCGAACCAGAAGTATACCACAGACGGCATCTCAGCCGCCCTCTTCAAGTCAGTCTGTGAGAAGGCAGGAGTAAAATATCAGACCTTCCATAACCGCTCGGATATGGCAGGCGGCTCAACCCTCGGCAATATCTCAAATGCCCATGTGTCGCTCAATACAGTCGATATCGGTATTCCGCAGCTTGCGATGCATTCAAGCTGCGAGACAGCAGGAGCCTTCGATACCCTCGATACCGTGAAAGCCCTTAAATGCTTCTACGAAAGCTCCTTCACAGCTCTCTCCCTCGGCGAATACTCCCTGAAGTGATTGAATAAGCAGTTAAAAGCCATAAAAATTCCTTAACTCCCAAATACCCCTAAGGAGGACCCCATGAAGAAAAAATTATCATCATATATGCTGAGAACCCTCGCCGTGTGCCTCATGGCAGTGTTCTGTGCCCTTGCCCTTTCAGGCTGCGCAGAGAAGTGGGCAAAGGATGTCGACGGCACCTATGTCGGCGATACATTCGAGATATATCCGCCCCAGGAATGGAAGTATAACGAGGGAAAGACCAATCAGGTCATTTTCTGTACCGAGGATTATCCCACGGATTCCGCATCCTATATATCAGTAGGCTATACCGATGAGGCCCAGCTTGAGGTCACAAGAAAGTATAAGGACGATGTTCAGAGCGGAATAATCTCCTCACTCACGGAGCAGCTCGGTGATGACTGCGAGGCAAAGATACTCGTCTTTGAGGATACCACAGTGAATGGCTTCGACTGCATTCATTGCACAACATCATATCTCAATGAGGGCGTCGCTTTTACTCAGGACCAGTATACCTTCGATTCCTCCAAAGGTTCGGTGACAGTCTGCTTCTGTCAGGACAGCGGCGAGGATTTTTCCGCCGACTTTAAGACTGCCCTCGACTCCATAGTAATAAAGTAATCTCAGATTGCCCCATCCTCGTGATCGGGGTAATCGTCTTTTATAAGCATTTTTCACTCAAAATTGCAGCTGTTCAATCCTGCCATAACATTGGCAGATGATTGCTGCTATGTGCGGAATGCAGATTATTTTGCCGTGTCTTAAAATTCCTGAATTTTCTGTATAGATAACTGAATAGTTACCGGTCAAAATCATAAAGAATGTCAGCAGAAAAATTAAGGCTTAGAAAGACATAACAAATCACGAAGCTTCACTGCTGCGAAGTTATACAGTTACGTGGTCACATAGTTACGCAGTTATGCAGTTACGAAGTTACGCAGTTACGAAGTTACGCAGTTATGCAGTTACGAAGTTACGTAGTTACGCAGCTACGAAGTTATCCATGTACTGTGGTGTATAGAAATATAACTCAGCCGTAAATTTTAATAGACAGACCCATACTTAATCCGATACGAATAAAAAGAATATATTACAAAGCTTGATACGAAGGACGGAATAGATAATGAAAACAAAAGCACTTGAAGAAATGAAAAGGGACTACGCAAGAGTCCTCGTAAAGGTCGGCTGCGACTTAAAGCCGGGTCAGAAGCTCGTGGTCGAGTGTCCGGTGGAGCACGCAGATTTCATGCCGCTGCTCGCAGAGGAGGCATATAAGCTCGGCTGCGGCGGCTTTGCAGTGATGTATACAAACCCCGCTGTTGACAGGATAAGCGCAGAGTACCTCAGGGAAAATTACGAGAATACCTTAAGCCCAATGGCAGAGTATTATGCCTCACAGGGAGCCGCCCTTATCAGGATAGAAAGTCCCGACCTCGATGCCTTCAGAGGCCTTGACCCCGACAGTCAGAAAGCCTATGCCACTGCCACTACCGCCATGCGCAGAGGCTTCCGCGCCAAAGCAGGAAACGCAGGCTCCACAATAGCCTGTCTCCCGGGAAAGGCCTGGGCAAAGCTTGTTTTCCCCGAGATAGAGGACGATGACGAGCGTATGTCAGCCATGTGGAGCGCCGTCCTTACCTGTTCCCGCTGCGCAGAACCCGATGCCGTGAAAGCGTGGTATGACTATATCGACCATACAACAGCGAGAAAGAAGATTCTCGACGAGAAGAAGTTTGTAAAGTTCCGCTATAAGTCCGCAAAGAGCGATTTCACCATTGAGCCGGCAGAGGGCTCCTTCTGGATGGGCGGCTGTATGCAGTCCCCCGAGAGAACCTTCGTCCCCAATATTCCAACGGAAGAGGTTTTCCAGACTCCCCATAAATATAAGGTCAACGGAACAGTCGCAGCAGTCATGCCCCTCGTCTATTCAGGCCAGGTGATAAACGATATCGTCCTGAAGCTCGAAAACGGCCGTATAACCGATTATTCTGCCTCAGAGGGATATGAGTACCTGAAGGGCATCATCGAGACAGATGAGGGATCTCATTACCTCGGAGAGATGGCATTTATAGATGTCTCCTCGCCGATAGCAAGCCAGAAGAGAATATTCTATACCACACTTTATGACGAGAATGCCTCCTGCCATATAGCCATAGGAAATGCCTACGGACCATCTCTTCCCGATGAAGAGCTCGATAGACTCGGCTATAATAAATCAGCCGTCCATGTGGATTTCATGATAGGCGACGAAACAATGAATATAGAGGGCCTCAGGTCCGATGGGGAGTGGGAGCCGATATTTGCCGGCGGCCACTGGGTGATCTGATATGGCAGCAGTAATATATAAGAGAAAGCCGTTCTACTACGAAACGGATAAGATGGGCATCGTCCATCATTCGAACTATATCCGCTGGTTCGAGGAAGCAAGAATATACTTCATGGAGCAGATGGGCTATCCCTATGACCGCATGGAAGCCGAGGGAACAATCATCCCCGTGGTGGTCTCAGTGAACTGTGAATATAAAAGGATGACCCGCTTCGGCGATGAGCTCGAGATAGAGGTGAGTATCTCAAAGTATAATTCCGCCACCCTCGAGTGCTCCTATGAGGTGAGAAATTCACTCACAGGCGAGCTCTGCGCAGTCGGCAGCAGCAGCCATTGCTTTTTAAATCCAGACGGCAGACCCTGTATCCTGAAGCGAACAAATAAAGAGGCCCACGAAGCCTTCCTCGCCGCCTCTCTCTGAGGATTCACCTCAATGCAGCCGGAAAACTGTACACAGCCCATTTCCGCATTATGTAAAATTCCCAAATTAGAGGGATTTTCCCTTACAGCATGCTGATTTTTCTTCATCCTTGCACGCTTTCTTTCGAAGGTCAACCATTTTCCTTTGTTTTGTCTTAATAAGAAAAAGAAAGCCGAACCTAAAGGAATGAAAACGCTCAGCCGTTCCAAAATCTGAAAACCAATTGCAGCTGCAAATGCACAGTCATCCCTGACAGGACCACTGTGCATTTTTATGTCACTTTTTTTCTTTTTCCATAAGAAGCTGCAAGGATTTATCAAGGATTTTCTCTTTTCTTGCAGTAAGCATTGCTTTGTAAAATTGTTTCTGAAGGACGGAGATGTACGGAGTTTCGTCTATAAGAGCATTAATCTTCTGCATGTCGACTGCACAAGTTATCCTTTTGAGTGCAGCATTGCAGTCACTGTTCTGCAGCGATGAGATAAAGTCAAAATAATTTATTTTTTTTCCATTCATTCGTATTCCGGAAAGAGGAATCTCGAATATTCGGAAATCCATTTCAGCCTGATTTTCCAGTGTCATTTTCATAATGTTCTCATCAGCTTGTGGATAAAGGCAGCTGCCGCAATCATAGACCGGTGCAATTGAAATTCCGTCAGTCTCGCTGTTGTAGAGAAATCCCCAGTTGCCGTTATGTCTGTCCCAGTTGCCTATCAGTGCATCTGTTATGAACATATCCCAGAAGCGTCTTCGCAGCTCACGAGGATCAACAGCGGTCTGCTCATCTATTGCTTCCAGTATCTCTGCAAGTTCTGTTCCGTATCCGCTGTGCCCTGAGTCTATCAGCGTGTTTTTCAGTGATGCAAAGTCCTGTATCACCAAGCCGTGAGTCGCAAAATCTCTGCAGGCAACTACTACTTTTTCGTTTCCATTAACGGTATAGGTTCCAAGCAATGTTTTCTGAACCGGAATCCCGACAATTTCAAAAATGTGAGAACCGATATACTCAGAAATGCAGCTGTTTGAATAGCTCATGTCCTTGTTTCTTCTGGGATGTGGAGGAAATTTCAGCATATACATTTCGCCGTCATAAATTACTGCTATTTTTCCGCCGTTTGCGCCGGCATAAGCTTTCTTCCTTGTGGGCAAATCTGTAAAATCTATCATAAACCATCCTCCATGCGAAGATAAGTGCGGCGCAGATATTCAGCCTGCTTCTTTGATATGCTCTGCTCAGCTTCAGCACAGTTGATATCGGCATTTAATTCACTCCAGTATACATCCCAGTGAATGTCAGTCATCCCGCTGTCTTCTTTTTCCCATGATTTTTTCATGGCATCCAGAGATCTATCGAGATATTCCGGAAGCTCCTTTTCAAGGTAAGACATGTCCTTCGGGAGACCTGTGAGTGCATTATATCCGGTTTCACCGGAAATCATCAGATCCTCCATACTGCAGCCAAGAGCTTTTGCAAGAGTTAAAACGGTTCCCGCATTGCATTTTTCTATCGAACTTTTGCCTGTGAATATGTCGATAACTGTGGTTTTGGGCACGCCGCTCAGTTTTGCCAGCCGGTACATAGTCATGTTCTTTTCTTTAAGCAGAGTCTTTAGATTTATGATAATCGCCTTCTTTGTCCTTAATATCTGTCATTATATCGGTTCTCCGACCTAAAGTCAACATAATGAAATAGCACTGATACAGGTAATTTCAATGAGGATTTTTACTTTTTGCCGTTCACCCCTCAATCTCCTTCTCCGTATTGTCCCTGAGCTTTTCAGTCAGCTTCCTGAGAAATCCCGGTACAGGTACCCCTATGGCCGAGAGGTTCTCAAGAATGCTTATAATCTCGTTTATTATCAGCCATACGCATACTATCACAGCGGCATTCAGTCCGGCGGGAAGACTGATACCCTCACTGCCGAGACCGAGGGAAATGATGTAGTCTGCGCACATAGCCGCAGCAGTCAGCATCAGATAGCATAGCTTCCTGACAATGCCCTTCAGCCCAACACGAGAGGAAAATTCGCTGTTTATCCAGGCCTTGACCATTCCCGTCAGATAATCTGCCGCCATGATGAATATGAGTATCGCCGCAGGAACCATCAGCTTTTCAAGGTAAGCAAAAAGAGCAGCAGCTGCAGCCGAAAAGCTGAGCTTCAAGCCCACCTTTGCTGCTGCGGCCCTTATGTTTCCGGAATCCTGCAGAACTCCCGGAAGCTGTCCCGAAAGTCCTCCCGTGAAAACTGCCGTTAAATCAGACGGAAGAATTGCCGCCGGCTTTCCTCTGAGATTTGCCGCAAAATCAGCAGTGAAGCTTTTCATGAAATTGAAGAAATCTGTCATTAAAAAACCTCCTTAATAAAAAATAGATGTAAGGGATCCAAATTCAAGGAACAGCGCACCCTGTATAGTTCATCCTTATATAGTTTCGTACCATGCAGCTGTGAACCGGCAGAATTTCACACCCCGAAACCTCATACCCGCAGAACTTCACCCTCAGAAGCTCCATACCCGCAGAATTTCACCCTCTGCTGTAAAATCAGCCATGTAAACAGACTGCCCCGAAAAAATATCCCTTCACCTATACCCCCAAAAACAGCAAAAAGTTGCATGAATCATGCAACTTTTTCCAAACTTTTTCAAAAAATATTCAATTTTCTAAATCAACGCAGGCCGCATAAATCAAGACCACCCGTGCAGAAGTACCTGCCGAAAAAGCTGCGTCCTATTTCGAAGCATGCACAAAGTCTATCCTGCCGATGCCGACCTCAAGCCCATCAACCCCCGGAGCCACTGCATAGTAGCTTGAGCCGTAGTAGATGGGGTAGAAGATGTACTGGTTGTTTATGAACTTCTCAAGCGCAGTAATGTCAGCAGCGCTTGTGTTTTTTCCGTGAAGAAGAGTGTCATAGGCAGCAGAGTCAAGAAGCTGCGGATAGGAGTCGCTGTCAAACTGTGCCATCATCGATAAGGCCGTGTCAGAGGAGGATTCAACCGTGTATATGGCGGCCTGATAGTCACCGGAGCTGATGGCATCGAAGAAGTCCTCGTCACTCAGCGGAAGAATGTTGAAGTAAGAGCCGTCAAAGCAGTTCCATGAAGCCATTATCGCCGAGGCTATCGCTGTCGATACACTGTCATTTCTGCAGATTATCGTAACAGAAGGCATGTAGTTTACGGAGTCGTCCGAGCCTTCCAGAGTGTAGCTGTCGCTGTCCTCGTCAGTAAATCCCTCTGTCTGTGCGCCGAGAAGATCAGCATATTCGTTGTCGCTCTCGCTGTGATAGTTTTCGTAGTCAAGTACAGCTTCGTTGTATCTTACATACAGCGAGCTTTCAGCTATCGAGCGGTAGTCGCTGCCGTCATACTGAAGACCCGAGGGTATGATGTCCTCGGCAGGGTTAAGCTCTGTCGGAAGAACATCCATCAGCTTGTCACGGTTTATCGACTTTATGAATATCTCTCTTATCTTTGTGTATTTCAGTTCACTGTCGGAGCTGTTGAAGAGAAGTCCCGTCACAGTGTTGTTGAACCTGTAAACCGTGCAGCCTTCCTCGGATGCAAGATAGTATTCATCAACGCTGTTAAGCTGGGCAGCGTCCGTGGTGCCGTCAGTGACAGCAGTCAGCGGATCATCGGCGATCTCATCGTCCGTCAGATAAAATGTCAGTGAACCCGGCTTAACGTATTCTCCCGCATAGCTGTCGGAGTTTTCAAGCTTTATGTATTCTCCCGAAGACCAGGAGTAACTGTTGATAAAGGTGAACGGCCCGTTTGTGATGAGATAAGAAATCTTGAGTCCGTATCTGCCGAGAGTCGAGCTGAAAAATTCCCTGTTGCAGGGCATGTATCTCGTCCCGGCAGTAAGCTTCGGGAAATCCCTGCAGCTCTCCTCAAGCTGAAAAGTCAGAGTGTATGAACCAACAGCCGTGACACCGATGGAAGAAGGACTTGCGATTCCGTCATAGACTTCCTTCGCTCCCATTATCACGAAGAGGTCATCCACATCAACTGCGCCGGTGTTGGGGTCAAGCGCCCTCTGTATGCCGTATACGAAATCATCGGCAGTAACAGGGGTTCCGTCGCTCCAGACAGCCTTCTCGTTCAGATAGAAAGTAAAGCTCGTGTAGTCGGAGTTCGATTCCCATGATAAAGCAGTGCCCGGCACTGCCTCTCCGTTTTCAATTCTGCAGAGGCCCTCAAAAAGAGCGTTTATCACAGCAGCGGCATCGGTGCCCTCAGCCGTCTGAGGATCGAGGGAAGTGATATTCTCTGTAAGATAGTAGCTAAAGCTTCCGCCGTTTCCACTCCTTGTTCCGCTGCATCCGGCAAAAACCAGACAGACAGCAAGCAGCAGGGAGGTGCCGATTATCATTCGTAAGTAAAGGCTGTGACTGCGAATTGCTCCTGCGGCATGGCTTTTCCCGCCTGAGCTTAATCGCGCTGAAGATTTCGTTAAGGACTGCATCTGTAAGTTTCTTTTCATCAATTATACTCCGACTCTGACTCGTTTGTGGAATAAGTATAAACAAGTAAATTTGAAAAATAATTCCAAAAAAGAAAAATTCCGCATGCCCGCAAAAATTTGCATTTTGTTTTCATCGGTGCTATACTTAGCGTATAACAGCGTTTTTGACCACAAGATGTGCAAAGGAGCGGATAAAAATGGAAATGCGCAGAAAAGACCGCAAGGTAACCGATTTTACCGTTATACTCTCAGTAATAGATAAATGTAAGAGCCTCCGTCTCGGCCTAAATGATGACGGAGAGGTCTATATAGTCCCGCTCTCCTTCGGATATGAGCATGAGGGCGAGAAGCTCACCTTCTATTTTCATGGCGCGAGAGAGGGAAGAAAGTATGATGTCATGAGAAAGAACCCTGCAGCCGGCTTCGAGCTTGACTGCGATGTCATCCCCACAGGAGAGGGAGATATCCCGTGCGTCTACGGATCTAAGTTCGCAAGCATCATAGGAAACGGCACCTGCAGCCTGATAGAGGATACCGATGAGAAGATACATGCGCTCAAGGCCCTCATGAAGCATCAGACAGGCCGTGATTTCGAGTTTTCTCCCGAGATGACAAACGGAGTAAATGTCTTCAGGCTCGAAACCTCCTCCTATTCCTGCAAGATAAGAGCTTAAGCGCCGCTTAGCTTCTTCCGTTCACTCAGAACTTTATCAATGCCCTCAGGGTAATAATTGATGTTCTTGAGCTCAATACGGTTTACCTTTAACTTTATCAATGCCTCAGGGAAATTATCCCAAGCTTGTAAATACTCAACTGCTCTGTCGGAACAGCGGAATATTGCCGAATGGTGCAAAAACACCTATGCAGCTGTGCTGCGGCTTTGCAGTCACCGGATATCTTCTTTTCACTCATAAAATTTCATCCCCACGATTTGAGAAATCTCCCCACTCAAAAAAATTAAAAATCCCCTTGACAAACAGATGATAAAATGATATTATATCAAAGCTGTCAGGGATGACAGCGAAAAGAATAGAAATAAAGTTGGTATTGATTGTGACGAGGGTCCACCTGTTCCCATCCCGAACACAGAAGTTAAGCTCGTTCACGTCGACAATACTTGGCTGGTGACGGCCCGGGACGATAGATTTTTGCCAACATTTATTTCAGTTGGTATTGATTGCGATGAGGGTCCACCTGTTCCCATCCCGAACACAGAAGTTAAGCTCATTCGCGCCGACGCTACTTGGCTGGTGACGGCCCGGGACAATAGGTTTTTGCCAACACAATCGAGACTGCACTCAGGTGCAGTCTTTTTTTTGCGTTCTTTTTTGTTGACATTATAAGCATATACCCGTAAAATTATATATATCTATAGCTTCAGCGTAACTGTTCAGTTACCTCTGCCGAAATTCAAAGATACCCGGATTTGGAAAATGTACCGGCTCCGCATAAAGCGGCCAATAGCTGCTGATGTTATGATAAGACTGAATAATTACATTTCAGCTTCCGAAAAATCAGAAGCTGAAGTGAAACCTTTTCCGGTCTGCATCCGTCTAATGACCGAGGGTAACTGTATTCAGCATTTTTAGGCAGAGATTAAGACCACAGATAAACACAGCTCATTTGATTGTTGCTTATAAGGAGAGCTTTATGGATGACAGAAATACTCCGCTGTATGAGGATCTCAGCGATATCCCATCCTTTGACGATGATCCTCATTCTGCTCCCGTGTATCGGGAGAGCACGGATTACTACAATAATAATTCAGGCGGCAGCATAAGACAGCCGTCACGGCGGAGGCAGACTCAGAGTGGGCGTTCAACCGCAAAGAGAGGCCGCAGGAAGTCCTCAGTGCCAAAGCTGCCTTTTAATCTTAAAATAACTGCGCCGATAAAAGGCAAGGCTTCGCCCTCACGCGCGTCGGCCACATCCTCAAGGGTGTACCCCGATGGATATACAGGCAGACGCAGACCGTCCTCGGCCCGCACCGCAGCCGACAGAGCCGCAAGGATAAGGAAACAGCGCACAACCCTCGTTGTCTTCGGACTGCTTGTAATAGCTGCGCTTATCCTCATCATAGTCGGAGTGAGCTCTGTGATAAAGAGCTCATCAAAGTCATCATCCTCCTCTGCCGAGACTGCACAGTCAGCCACAACCCAGACTGCAGCTGAGACAACCATAACCGTTACCCCTGTGCCTGCCGCTACCCCTGCCCCTGAAAAGGATATCACAGGCCTCGAGATAACCGATTATGACAGTATGATAACAGTCGGTGATTCTGCCTATGAATTCTATAAATTCGACTCCGAGGCGGCATCCACCGCCATCACAGCGCTGAATGAGGGAGACCTCAAGGTAAATGTCCCGATGTATGCAAAGCTGATACCTACATCGATAGATATCACCCTTCCGCTGTCGCTCCTCGATACCTATGCCGATAAGACAAGCGACCAGCAGAAGGCAGAGAGCTACTTCCTTTCTCAGCTTGAGGATTCCATAACCCCTGTATACTGCTACGACCTCCTCAAGGCCCACTGCAACGAGAATCTCTTCTTCTCCTCAGATAACCACATAAACGGCCTCACCGCCTATTATGTCTATACCGCATGGTGTGAGGAGAAGGGCGTGACACCTATATCCCTTGATAAGTGTACAAAGAAGGAGTACAGTGATTTCTACGGCAATATCTCCTACAGCACAGGAGTTTTCCTCGATGCAGATACCGTAGAGGTTTATGAGGTTCCGATGAGTCTCTCCTATACCTATACGGACGATAACGGCAGCACCCAGTCAGGCTCTGTCTATCCGGATGTCTCCGGTTACAGCTCAATGTCAAAGTATCAGGCCTTCTGCGGAGGATCCCATTCCTATTCAGTCATAACGAATAATGAGCGCTCCGAGGGATCCACCTGCCTTCTTATAATCGATTCAAACGGCTTTGCTCTCGCTCCGTTCATAGCATGCCACTACGCAAAGACCTATGTGGTCGATTACCGCTGGTATGAGGAGAACGCAATGGAGCTTGCGAACGATGAGGAGGTATCGGATATAGTGGTTGCCTGCAGCATGAGCGTCACAGCCTATACATCCCTCGCCGATAGCCTGAACAGTGTCATGAACGGATAAAATAAGACAGACCGAAAATCCGATAAGCTGCTGACAGAGTTTAAGTGAAATTTCGCAGAACAAAGATTTAAAGCAGTATAGTTCAGGTATGCAGCGCTGCAGCGCTTTGGATACAGCATCATAACAGACAGAAGAGAACTCCGCCTGCTTTTGGCGGAGTTCTTTTTTGCTCTGAAAATTTCTGCCGGCGCAGCTGCGCAGCTATTCAGTCTTATCATAACTCAGGCAGCCAATGGCTGCTTTGTGCGTAATGCGAAGCTGAGCATATCGCCAAATCGGCAAGTCAGGAAATGTTCAAATTTTGGCAGAGGTAACTGAATACTTACCTGCCAACAATCGGCCTGCATTTTTATTTTCCACTTCTGCTGCATTTTTACCTGAGTATTTTCAACATTTTTATCCGCAATTTTTCAACATTCTAATCTGCAATATATCTGCATTCTTATCCGCAATTTTCTTCATTCTTACCTGCGATATACCTGCATTCTTATCCGCAATTTTCTACATTCTTACCTGCGATATACCTGCATTCTTATCCGCAATTTTTCTGCATTCTTATCAGCTATATACCTGCATTATTATCTCCAATTTTTCTGCATTCTTACCTGCAGTATACAGCCATTTTTCCACCCTTGCCGGTTTCCTGAATATATGCCTGAAAAAGAGAATGCAAGTGAAAAATGCTGAAGCGGACAGTAAATTTATCCTGTGAGGAACTTCGCAGCTTCACAACTTCGTAACTTCACAACTTCATAACTTCGCATCTCAGTAACTGCACAATTCCAAAGCTTGCTGTTTCATAACTGCACAAAAGAAAAAAGACGCTGCGGCATCCGAATACGGACACCGCAGCGCCAAAAATTATAGAAGAACTTGTCAGCAAATTTTATATACAATACAAAGTATTGTTTTATATACAATCCGTAAGTATTGTTTTATATACAATACAAAGTATTGTTTTTCATACAATACGTAGGTATTGTTTTATATACAATACAAAGTATTGTTTTACATCTGTGGCTCAACCAGATGACATGCTACATAGTGGTTAGGAACAATCTCCCTGAGTTCAGGCTTGCTCTCCTTGCACTTGTCACATGCTATCGGGCATCTGCCGGCAAAGTTGCATCCCTTTGGTGTGTTTATCGGGGACGGAACATCGCCTGAGAGTATCTGTCTCTTCTTGGCAACCTCTGAGTCAGGATCCGGAATCGGAACAGCTGAGAGGAGAGCCTTTGAGTAAGGATGCAGTGTGTTTGCATAAAGCTCATCGCTGGAAGCGAGCTCAACAACATTGCCGAGGTACATAACGGCGATACGGTCAGAGATGTACTTGACTATGTTAAGGTCATGAGCGATGAAGAGATATGTAAGACCAAGCTCCTGCTGAAGGTCATGCAGAAGATTGATGACCTGAGACTGAATGGAAACGTCAAGAGCGGATATAGGCTCATCGCAGACGATGAACTTCGGCTCGATAGCCAGCGCTCTTGCTATGCCGACACGCTGTCTCTGACCGCCGGAGAACTCATGCGGGAAGCGGTTTGCGTGCTCTCTGTTAAGACCGACAGTCTCGAGCAGCTCGTAAACTCTTTCCTGGCGCTTCTGGGCGTCATACATGTGGTGTATCTCCATGCCCTCGGAAATGATGGAAGAAACCGTCATACGGGAGTCAAGTGAAGCGTACGGATCCTGGAAGATGATCTGAGCATCCTTTGAGTAGGCGAATCTGTCCTTGCTTTTCTTGAGGTTGACAGGCTTGCCCTCAAATGTGATGTCACCCTTTGTAGCGGTGTAGATACCCATGGCAACACGGCCAAGTGTGGATTTACCGCATCCGGACTCACCGACGAGTCCAAGAGTTTCGCCCTTGTATATATCAAACGAAACATTGTCAACAGCCTTAAGTATGCCGCCGCTCACCTTAAAGTACTTGCATACATTTTTAAGTGAGATGAGAACTTCTCTATTATCAGCCATTCAGATCTCCCCTTTCCTGAGCGCTTGGGCAATCCGGGTGAAGCAGCCAGCAGGAAGCCTCATGAATACCCTCAATGCTGAACTTGTCAGGCTGTGCCTCTCTGCATATCTGCATGCATCTCTCGCATCTTGCGCCGAAACCGCATCCCACAGGAGGATTCAGAAGGTCAGGCGGAGAGCCAGGGATGGATGTCAGCTTCTCCTTCTTTGTAGCGTCAGCTGACGGGAGGGAGGCGAGAAGCGCCTTTGTATACGGATGTGTAGGATTGTAGAATATATCTCTTACTGTGCCTGTCTCAACTATCTTGCCGGCATACATAACGGCAACTCTGTCAGCAACCTGGGCAACAACGCCGAGGTCATGTGTGACGAGGATGATAGCAGTATTGGTCTTGTTCTTGATGTCGACCATGAGGTCCATGATCTGAGCCTGAATTGTAACATCAAGAGCGGTTGTAGGCTCATCGGCGATGAGGAGCTTTGGCTCGCAGCAGAGCGCCATAGCTATCATGGCTCTCTGTCTCATACCACCGGAGAACTCGTGAGGATACATGTTTGCTCTTACCTCAGGGTTCGGGATATTGACCATCTTGAGGTACTTAATAGCCTCAGTCTTTGCCTCTGCGCTTGAGAGGTGTCTGTGGTGCTTGATAGCCTCGACTATCTGCTTGCCGACCTTCATGGTCGGGTTAAGGCAGGTCATAGGATCCTGGAAGATCATTGCTACTTCCTTGCCGCGGATAGACTGCATCTTCTTCTCGCTTGCAGCGACTATGTCGTGCTCACCGAGTGTGATGGAACCGGAAACGATTTTTCCCGGAGGCATCGGGTTGAGCTTCATTATTGTCTGGCAGGAAACGGATTTACCGCATCCGGACTCACCGACTATTGCGAGAACCTCGCCTTCGTCAACATGGAAGGTAACTCCTCTGACAGACTGAACTTCACCTGCGTATGTATCAAAGGAGAAGCGTAAGTCTTTAACGTCAACAACTGTGTTAGCCATTTTAATGTCTTCTCCTTTCTTTTATCTTCTGAGCTTCGGATCAAATGCGTCTCTCAGACCGTCGCCGAGGAGGTTGAAGGAGAGCATCGTGATACAGATAGCGACAGCCGGAACAACCAGCTGGAGCGGATATGTCTGGAAAGCCTGCTGGCCTGCCTGAGCAAGAGTACCCCATGATGAATACGGAACCGGAACACCGAGTCCGAGGTATGAGAGCCATGCCTCTGTGAAGATTGCGCTCGGGATAGCAAGTGTTACGTTAACGATAACAACCGAGAGGGTGTTCGGCAGAAGGTGACGGGCAATTATGCGTGAGACCTTGCCGCCCATGGCCTGAGCTGCGATGACGAATTCCTGCTCCTTGAGCTGCATGACCTGACCACGAACGAGTCTTGCCATACCTGTCCATCCTGTGGTTGCGTAGGCTATGACTATAGTCCAGAGACCTGCAGGGAGGATCATCATGAGAAGAACGATTATGATAAGGTAGGGGATACCGTTGATGACTTCGACTATACGCATCATGATGTTATCCACCATGCCTCCGAAGTAACCCGATATACCGCCGTAGATTATACCTACGATGAAGTTGATGAAAACAGCAGCGAATGCGATGAAGAGTGAAACACGTCCGCCCTCCCATACTCTTGTGAAGATATCTCTTCCGAGGGTATCTGTACCGAATATGTGGTGGTGAACCTCAGGGTTGCCGTCAGCATCCTTGAGCTCTGTGCATTCTGTCCATATGCCTGCGTTTGTGTGGCTGTAGTGCTGCTCTCTGCCCTCAAAAGCTGAGAAGAACGGGATGAGTATGGAGCCGAGTATCATGATAAGAATAACAAAGAGGCAGATAACGGCTACCTTGTTCTTCAGAAACCTTGTCATGGCATCCTTTAAGAATGTAGTGCTGGGTCTTGATATACCCTCGCGGTTTTCAGCATCGGAACCAACCCACTGGAATTTGCTTTTTTCAATATGTTCCATTATTTTGATCCTCCTGCAATCTTTACTCGCGGATCTATCAGACCGTATACAATATCAACAACCAGGTTGCACAGGATGAGGAAGGTACCGTAGAATATCGTGGTGCCCATGATCATTGTGTAGTTGACCTGCTGAATGCTTGTAACGAAGGATTTGCCCATGCCGGGGATTGAGAATATGCTCTCAACAACGAATCCACCGGTGAGAACACCTGCGATAGTAGGTCCGAGGATTGTGACAACAGGCAGGATAGCGTTTCTCACGCCGTGCTTCCAGATGATGGTTGCCTGTGAGAGGCCCTTTGCCTTTGCTGTCTTGATGTAGTCCGAGCCGAGAACATCGAGCATGCTTGTTCTCATGAGTCTCGAGACCGTCGCTATGGTGCCGAAGCCCATCGCTATGACCGGCAGTACCTTACTGTTCTCCGTAGTCCAGCCGGTTATCGGGAAGAATTTGATTCCCGTAGCCTGATAGAGCTTGAGTCCCAGGAAGTACTGCAGCAGCGCCGCGACTATGAACGATGGCACCGAAACTCCCAGAAGCGCTATGAACATACACAGCGAATCCCAGAAGGTGCCTCTCTTAACCGCAGCGAGAATACCAAGCAAGATACCCACTATAACTGCAATGATAAGAGCTCTGATACCTAACTCGGCAGATACCGGGAAGGTGGTTAAAAGTTTGTCCGTTACCGAACGGTTGTCGTCAAGTGATACACCCAAATCTCCGTGGAGAGCGTTGCCTATGTACATGATGTACTGAGTGAAGACCGGCTTGTCGAGACCGTACTTCGCTTTCATTGATGCCATGACTGCGTCAGGAATCTTCTTCTCACCGGTGAACGGGTCGCCGGGAAGCAGCTGCATCATGAAGAAAGTAAGCGTAAGCAGAACAAAAACGGTGACAACTGTGTAGGCAAGTCTCTTTAAGATATATTTTGCCATTTGGGTTTATCCTCCTCTCCTATAATTTTTATTTTTTAAAAGCTCCCGAGCAAAAGAACAAAAATCACAAAACACATCGCTCATACAGCTCCTCATTTGCTATGATCAAATGCAGGGAGAACTCTTACTGAATAAAACGCATATCAATATGTCAGTCCGCCGGACTGTATAACCGGATAACTGTACAACTCTGCAACTCTGCAATTATCCGACTGTCCGGTTGCGCAGCGGTTCAATTTCACGGCTGCCCGGCTGCAGGATTGTCCGTTTGTCCGTATTTCCGGAAGCGAAAAACGGGAAAAGCCGGAGCTGAACCTGCAAAGCCAGTCCGCAAAGCCGACAGAGAACAAAAAAGCACCAAGAACAGCCCGTATAACAGGGTACCGTCTTTGGCACACTAATTCACGATATTGCTTTTTGCTGTCCCGTGCCGGGCGTCCTTGACCCGGTCATTTATTGAATATGCTGAAATCAGGGGCTCAGGGATTTAGTCTGAAGAATGACCATACAGCTTAAACCTGCAGAATCATCGGAAGATTAAATCCGGAGAATTTAAATGAATTTTACGAATTTGAAAGAAATGTTCATATAAAATTCATAGTATTGCTATTTTACATTAATATTAAGCTTTTTACAAGTGCACAATGTTGTAAAAAATAATGTGGAATACATCAAATTTTTGTCTATT
>R21__coassemble_703_pt1 | contig 26213 bp, 26 predicted proteins | sample R21__metabat2_high_PE_066 | metagenome-assembled genome bin R21
ATGTTTCTATCCTATTTGCTCGGGGTTGTGAGGTCTGTGATTCCTGTCGAAGCTGCTCTGACCGTTTCTTGAGGCGTCACGGCTGTCACTGTTTTATCCTCTGTTCTCGCCGTTCTGCGGCCTCTGATTCCTGTCAAAGCTTCTATCACCGTTTCTTGAGCCGTCACGGTTGTCACGGTTATAGCCTCTGTTCTCACCGTTCTGCGGTCTCTGATTCCTGTCAGAGCTTCTCTGGTTCTGTCTGTCACCTCTTGGCTGAGACTGTCTCTCTGAGGAAGCCTCAGCGGGCTTCTTCTCCTCTGCCTTAGGCTCTTCCTTCGCCTCGTCCTTTGCTGCAGGCTTTTTCTCATCTGTGTCGGGAGTCTTTTCAGCAGGTTTTGCCTCAGGCTTAACCTCGTTTTTCTCCGCAGCTGCTGCCTTATTCTCAGCAGGCTCCGAAGGCTTTCTCTCAGCCTTATCCTCTGCCTTGGCTGCAGTATCAGTCTTTTTCTCTGCCTCCGGCTTTTTCGCAGCAGGCTTTTCCTCAACCTCGTCCGGCTCTGACGCCGACCTGAAATAAGCGCCGAAATCAGCCACTGCGTTATCCTGGGTGAATTTATCGAAAATTATATCAAGTTCATTTCCTTCAAGCGACTGAGAAGCCTTGCGCTCCTCCTTTGCATAGGTCTTAACAATGTCGATAACTGCTTCATTCTTAAGACCGAAGTCCTTGGCTACATCACGCACAAGGTATTTTTTTGCCATATATATCACCATATCATGCGGGCGCTGTCAGGCATCCACGCATTTACCTCTCACACTATTCCTCCGGGCTGTCTGCTCGGACCAGAGCCTCAAGCTCTGATATCCTGTCAGCAAAACCATGGTCGCATACTGCGAAAACCCCGGCCCTGCTGCCGCATGCAAAGCTCAGCTCAGCGGTTTCTGCATCTATCCTTGCTGCTTTCATTCCGGCTCTTTCGCACTCAAAGCTGAGATTTGAGAAAGTCTTTTCTGAGATATCCGCCGCAGCGAAGCATGCAATTGCCTCGCCGGATCTGACTGCCGAGACGGCTGCGTCATATCCCCATACAAGCTTTCCCGCCCTGCGGCAGAGACCGAACATATTAAGAAGCTTCTTTTTATTCTCCAACTATCTGAGCCTCCATGCTGTCATAGACCTCATCCGGTATCTTACAGGAAAATTCACGCTCGAATTTTTTAGTCTTCCTTGCCATTCTCAGGCACTGTGCATTCGGGCACACATATGCCCCTCTGCCTGACTTCCTTCCCGTAAGGTCGAGACTTACCTCACCGCCCGTGGTCACGCCGTTTTCATCGGTTTTTTCGGGAGCCTTCACAACCCTGACGAGCTCTTTTTTCGGCTTCATCTCGCCGCATCCGCAGCATTTTCTCAGCGGTATTTTTCTCTGCTTCATACTTCTTCTGTTTCCGGTTCGTCCTGAACAGCAGTCTCTTCTGCAGCGTCAGTCTTCACTTCCGCAGCAGCGGGTTCTTCTTCTTCACCATAGAATCCGGATTCCGGACGGATGTCTATCTTCCAGCCGGTAAGCTTTGCGGCAAGTCTTGCGTTCTGTCCCTTGTTGCCTATGGCAAGAGAGAGCTGATTGTCAGGCACCGTTGCCTTGCAGCTCTGAGCTCCGTCAGGGTCAACATCGACCTTCACTACCTTCGCCGGAGAGAGCGCGGCAGAAATGAACTTTGCAGGATCCTCGCTGTACTCCACGACATCTATCTTCTCGCCGCCGAGCTCCTCAACTATTGCGGAGACTCTCTGTCCTCTCGGACCTATGCATGCGCCTACGGCATCTACATCCGGGTCACGGCTGAGCACTGCGAGCTTTGTCCTTGAGCCCGCCTCACGGGATACTGCCTTTATCTCAACTGTTCCGTCGAATATCTCGGGAACCTCAAGTTCAAAGAGCCTTCTGACAAGATTCGGGTGTGTTCTTGAAATGAAAGGCTTCGGTCCCTTCTCAGTGTCTCTTACCTCTACCACATATATCTTGATGAGAGAACCCTCGGTAATATTGTCAAGTCCCACAAACTCACTCTGTGGCAGGGTGGCCTCTGCCTTGTCAATCTTGACTGTGACGGCACCTGTCTTCGGGTCTATCCTCTCGACTGTAGCAGTGACTATCTCGCCAAGCTTGTCTCTGAACTCCTGGATTCTCTGGTTCTTTTCGCTGTCCTTTATTCCCTGGCGGATTATGTTTCTTGCGGTCTGGGCAGCGATGCGGCCGAACTGCTGAGTGTCTATCTTTCTCTTCACATAATCTCCGACCTCAGCATCAACTCCGTAAACATCCTTTGCTATGTCCTTGTAGATGTGCTTGTCAGGGTCCATTACCTCTGCATCGTCATCTATGACAAGATACTGAAGGTATACATTGAATTCATTTCCGCTCTCGCCGTAATCAAAGGCAACGCACTCATTGTTGTAGTTGTTCTTGCAGGCGGTCGATATAGCCTTCTCTATCTTCTCGATTATGTAGTCTCTCGGTATTCCGTTCTCTGCTTCGAGATCATTGAGGGCTGCGAAAAGCTGCTCAACAGCTGAAGGTCCCTCATCCTTCTTTTTTCTTCTTGTTGCTGCCATTTTTTTCCTATCATCCTTTCTGAAATAAGCGCGTCAAAACGCATTTTAAAATACAATTAATCTCCAACTGACAAATACGGCACTTTTAAAAATCATCATCCATGAGGACAACGCTTGAGCACTCTTTCCTAGTGAATGTCACGCTCGTCTCATCATTTATCTTCAGCTCGAAATCGCCGTTTTCCATCACATCTATGAGCTCACCCTCTATCTCACGGGTGCCGTCCTCAAGGGGCCTTATCAGCTTTACCTTGAGAGGTGCTCCCATCAGGCGCTCAAAATGCTCTGTCCTTGTCAGCTTTCTTCCAAGTCCCGGTGAAGACACAACAAGGGTGTATTCCCTGTTTATCGGGTCCTCCTTGTCGAGCACAGGATTCAGCTCATGTGTCATATCCACGCAGTCGTCTATGCCGACACCGCTCTCCTTGTCTATGAAGACACTGAGCACCCAGTCGGCTCCCTCCTTGGCAAACCTTATGTCCCATATCTCGAGACCGAGTCCGTCCGCGATGGGCTGAGCGAGCTGCCAGACAAGTTCAGCCGTGGAAAGCTTCTTTTTCTTTTCAGGGGTTTCCTTTATTGCTTCTGACATATAACTCCTCTCCCCGGCGAAAACATCTTCTGAAGCGAAGACACAGCCGGACAACCGGATATAAACAAACGAAAGAGCGGTTGTTTTCCGCTCTTTCGTCCTTCCTTAATATCAACTGTGGCTATTTTATCACAGCTTTTCTGTTTTTTCAAGAGTTTTTTGCTTTATATTCATATTATCGCAGCACCCGGGGCCCTCAGATTTCCGGTTCACGGCTGTTTCAAGTGCAGCTGCCGGTTTCCAATAAATAAAGCCGGGCTTTGTGAATATCACCACTGCTCCTTGCGGGAAGCTATGTCCTTCGCAAATATCTTTTTGAATGCCCATCTCACAAACGGCTGAATGAAGAAAACCTGTGAGAAGAAAGCGAACGGGAAATTGAAGCATACGAGCTTGAGCCAGTTTGCAAGAAGTGTTGCGATGTGGAAGCCTGCATAATACGGATAGTACATCCATGCAGCCAGGAAGCTCATCACAGGACACATGATAAGCACGGTGCAGCTTATTATAGCTGTCTCGAATATCATCGGGTGAGTTTCTGCTGGGTTGAACATTTTGCTTGCCATCCTGAACGACATCGGGCTTCCGAGCAGGCATTCAAGCGTGTATGCGCAGACAAATTCTATGAGCACCACTGCCCATATCGGAAGCATCCTTCCGAACATGTATACTCCGCCCTGTGCATTTATAGCGTGCAGAACGCTGTCAGCGCCTGTCACGCTCATCAGTGTGCTTCCGTTTACCACATAAAGGCTGTAGAATATATATCCGTGCACTGTGATAAGAACTGTGAGAAAGGCAAAGACCATTCTCTGAAATTGATTTCTCGGCATAACCGTCCTCCTCATTTAAGTAAGAAATTTCCTGAATGAACAAAAAACAACATAAAAAAATACACGCAGTGCTCTCCGCCTCTGCTTTCACTGTACTTTTACATACGTACCGTGATCAGATTTACGTGCGGCGCACTACATGTGTCGTTTATGTTCATATTAAATTTGCCAATGTATTATAACATAAAATTTCCGATTATGTAATACTGAAAAATAATTTTTCTTTCATACCTTCAGGGTATGGCTGAATCTTCAATAATGATATTTGAACAAATGAATCAACCAATTTATAATAGTATCAGCATAGTATACGAATATGTCGAATTTTATCAAATATAGTCATCAAGGAGGATTTTTCACATGGTAGATCTTTATGGCAATCCGTTTTATCTCAGTGAATCCCAGGCAAAGTGGGTAACCGACACCGTGAACAGCATGACCGAGGATGAGCTCATCGGTCAGGTGTTCGCACTTATCTGCAGAGACTGTTCCCCCGAGGGTCTCAGCTCCTTCATCGGCAAATACAGTCCCGGCGGAATCTTCATGATAGGAAAGACAGATGACCCTGTAGATGCAATCAACATGGCTCAGTCTGTGTCCAGGATACCGCTTATAGTTTCCTGCGATGCTGAAACAGGAGGAAACTATATGCTTCCCGGAAGCACAAATGTAGCGACAGCCATAGAGGTAGCCGCCGCAGGTGATCCCAAATACGCCGGCTGGATCGGTGAGGTCTCCGCAAAAGAGATGAAGGCAAACGGTGAGAACTGTTCCTTTGCTCCCGTCATAGACATCATGAACAACTTCAGAAACCCGATCCTTACAGTCAGAACCTTCGGTAAGGATCCCGAATTTATCCGTGACTGCGGCATTGAATATGTGAAAAACTGTCAGGGCAACGGAGTGCCTGCCTGCCTCAAGCATTTCCCCGGAGACGGAATGGATGAGCGTGATCAGCACCTTGTCGCTTCGGTCAACTCCTGCTCAACCGAAGAGTGGGATAAAACCTATGGCATGATATATAAAAGCTGCATAGATGCAGGAGTGAAGATGGTCATGGCAGGACATATCCACCTGCCTTCATATGTCAAAAAGTTCAATCCATCCATTAAGGATGAGGATATCATGCCTGCAACCCTCTCACCCGAGCTCATCAACGGACTTCTGAGGGAGCAGCTCGGCTTCAACGGAATGGTCATCACCGATGCTTCCAGCATGATAGGCTACTACTCAATGGACAGGCGCAAGGCAATACCCGTGTCCCTCGCCGCAGGCTGTGACATGATACTTTTCCAGAGAGATCTCGAAGAAGACTTCCGGGCTGTCAGAGACGGAATAAAGGAGGGCATCCTCACATGGGACCGCCTCAGGGAAGCCGTCACAAGGATACTCGCCCTCAAGGCAAGCGCCGATCTCAACCTTAAAAAGGCTGACGGCTCAATAGCTGTCACAAAGGAGCAGAGAGCTGCCGTCATGGGCACAGGCATGTTCCGTCATTACGATGAGGAAATAGCCGATAAGGCCATAACCCTCGTAAAGGACACAAGGAACATCCTTCCGCTTGACCCGAAGAAGCACAGGAGAGTCCTTCTCTATCCATATATCCGTGAGATATCCTATATGACAAATGATACGGGCGTGCTTGACATTATGGTCGAAGAGCTTGAGAAAGAGGGCTTCGAGGTTACCGTCTTCAAGACACCCGAGGACCTCTCCAAGACAACAGCCATCTCATCTTCATATAAATACGGATTCCTTCCCGAGCATTTTGACCTCATTCTGTATATGGCAGATATGCTGACCGATACATACTCAAATGATACACATCTGCATTATATGACAAATATGGGTACCATGGATGCTCCTACATATTACCATACCATTCCTACCGTGTTTATCTCCTTTGCAAACCCCTATCATCTTCTCGACTTCCCAAGAGTGCCTGTCTACATAAATGCCTACAAGGCAAAGAGAAGCACTATCCATGCAGTTGTTCAGAAGATGCTTGGAAAGAGTGAGTTCAAGGGTGTCAGCCCTGTAGATCCGTTCCTCGGTATGTGGGATACAAGACTGTAAATTCTGCGCATTTCACCTTTCTGCAGCTTTTCCACCCGATAAGCCTCCTGAATGGTAAGCTTCAGGCTGACTCAGTCAAGCGCTGTAAACCTCATTTGGTTAAACTCCGAATGTAACTCCATCCTCAAAATAAATTTCACACCTGACCGGAAATCCGCTCTGAATCTGAGCCTGTATTTCCGGTCAAACTTTTTATCACCTCATATGCTTTCTCAGCCTCGTGACCGGCAAAAGCTCCGGCTTACCGCCCTCCGAGAGCAGAACTTCAAAAATATCTCTTCCGCATAAGCACCTTTTCCTCAGCTGCATCCGGGAGCCACGCTGAAATCCGGACTATCTCAGCTTAGGCCTATTTCACAACAACTCAGGTCTTTTTTTGTGCAGATTTTTTCCTCATAATATGTTATTATGATTCGGTAAAATAATCTGACAGGAGTGGATTTTTTGGAAACTCAGATGAAAAATAAAAGCGCATATCACTGGCTGACAGCGGTGTTTGCGTCGCTCGTGATGTGCGGCTCAATCGGACTGCTCATAAACTGCGCAGGGCTTTTTTATACCCCTGTAGCTGAAGAGCTCGGCATCGGTCAGGGCAGCATTGCCCTCTACTCAACCATAACGAGCCTTGTAGGCGGCTTCTTCAGCCCGGTAGTCACCACGATGATAAAGAAGATGAACATGAACCTCATGATGGCAATAGGCATCTGCCTGCAGTGCGGCGGCTATGCCTGCCTCGGCCTAGCTCACAGCATCGTGATATTCTACGTTATGGCCCCCATCATGGGCATAGGCTACTGCATGTGTACCTCGATTCCGCTGCTCATCATAGCTAATAACTGGTTTGAAAAGTTCAATGGCCTTGTAGTCGGCATAATCATGAGCTCATCGGGTATCGGCGGAGCGATATTCACCCAGATACTCAATTCTCTCATAGCATCTGTCGGCTGGAGAACATCCTATTTCATCGGCGCAGCCGCCGCTCTTGCAATGTCTCTCCCCGGAATAATTCTTTTCATCAGACCTAACCCCGAGGACAGAGGACTTCTGCCTTACGGAGCAGCCGCTCCAAGAGTCCGCTCCGAATCGTCCGCAAAAGGAAAGAATGTGAAGAGCAGTGTTGTGTCCATACCGCTGATAATGCTCTGCGCGGCAGGTATCTTCGGCTCATGTGTGCCTGCAATGAATCAGCACTTCAAGGGCTATGGAACCGAGATAGGCGCAGGAGCCGCAGCGGGAGCTCTCATGATGACAGGCTGCATGATAGGCAACATCATCTCAAAGCTTCTCTTCGGAATACTCAGTGATTTCATCGGCCCTGTACCGACATGTATCGGCTTCACCACTATTGCTTCTGTCACCCTTGCCCTCCTCACATTCGGCAGTGTGACAAACAGCACCGTGCTCTTCGTTTTCGGTGTACTCTTCGGCTTCAGCTTCGCATTCTGTGCAGTTGCTCTTCCGCTCATAATCAGAAAAGTCTTCGGCCTGGAAAAATATGCTCAGGTGTTCAGTGTGGTCAATATCTGTACAAACACAGGATTTGCCCTCTTCCTCACAATCATAGGTTCCATATATGACATGACCGGCACCTACAGAATAGCGACCGGAGCATGCCTTGTCTGTGCAGTAACTTCAGCCGTCTTCGTCATTCTTACGGTTATCTCCGCAAAGAAAAATCCTCAGCAGTAAACACCTTCCTGAAGAAAGCTAATGAGCCTCTTTTCTCCCCCCTTAAGTAATTCCATAGAAACAACATAATCCTCCCAAAGCTTCGCATATCACATCGCAGAGCTTCAGGAGGATTCTCATTTTGCCATAGCGGGCTCGTTTTCCCACAGCGAGCTTATTTTCTTCTGCGGTATCCCTTTCTGTTCAGAGCAAAGCCGCATACCGCTCCGACCAGACCGCCGATTATATGAGTTGAGTTGGATATGTTATCCGTCAGGATAAGTCCGTCATATACCTGCTGACCGATGTAAATAATCGCAACAAGGATGAAAGTGATAGGCACCTCCCCGTCCCTGAAGCCGGTAAATGATGAGAGAAGAATGAAAGCAAAGACAATGCCGCTTGCTCCGCATAAAGCCGTTGCAGGAAATAACAGATAATTTGCAAGTCCCGTTATAAACGCAGTTATCACAATTACCTCAAGCAGGGCCTTTGAGCCATACTTTTCCTCAAGCATAGGTCCGAGCAGCAGCAGATACATCGCGTTGCCTATGAAGTGATCCCATCCGCTGTGTCCCAGAACATGCGTGAACATTCTCAGCCAGGTCATTGGATTTGACATCGCTGTGTGTGATGTCATGAAGAATTTCTGTGTCAGACTCCCCGAGGTCATCACCCCCGCAAGCGTCGCGCCGAAGCACATTATCACAAATATCAGAGTGACAGGCGCATTAAAAGTAAATTTCAATTTTTTCATAAATGTTGTTTCCCCCTCATGCAGCTTTTCAAACAGCCGCAGCAAATCTTACAATGAAATGAAAAATTTTCAAAGTTTCAATTCGGAATTTATGTGAGATATCCGCTCCAAAAACTCAGCGGATAATCTCATCTATAGTCGATACCGTGATAAAAGCGGTTTTGTCAAGCTTTCTTATCAGCCCTTTTAACTTCTGCATCTCAAAGTATGTCACATAGCAGATAACCGTGCTGTTGCTTCCTGCTATGGCCCCGTGTGAGTCGATAATCGTGCAGGTTTTTTTCATGTCGCTCCTTATGTACTCCACAAGGTTCGCAGGATCCTGTGAGATTATAGTGAGCTGCTTTATCTCGTCATATCTGTCAGTCAGGTGGTCTGTCACCGCCGTTGCGACAACATACACAAGCAGGCTCAGCAGAGCATTGTTCCTGTCAATCAGGAGGAATGCCGCAGTGTAGACAAAAGCGTTGAAAGTGAGCAGAAACCTCGACATGCTCATTTCAAACCCGAACCTCTGCCTTATCCTCTCAACAAGCATATTTGCAAGTATCTCAGAGCCGTCTATGCATCCGCCGCTCCTCAGAATCAGAGATAATCCCAGCCCGAGCAGTGCCCCTCCGAACGCAACAGCAATGAAATGCTCGACATTAAGCTCAAATGGTATTCTCTCAAAAATTTCAAGTCCAAGCATATAGGCAAGAGTTCCCGCAGCAGACTTGAAAAAGAACTGTCTGCCCAGCACGAAAATCCCGAGAACTGCAAACGGAAGAAATGTCAGCATGACACACAGTGAAAGGTTAAGCCCTGAAAGCCTGTTTATGATGATTCCTATGCCCGCCGTCCCATAATCTATGGCGTCATTCGGAAGCAGAATGCAGGCTACCGAAAAAGCAGCAAGCATGGCTCCCAGTATTATAAATAGAAATTCAGTAAATATCACTTTTCTGCTCATTTGCCTCGTCTCCTGTTTATAATTCTCCTGTTACCCGGTATCATAGCATGCAGCAGGGAAAAAATCCACCGCTTTTTTCCTCAGAAAAGAATCCGTACAGAGTTCTGCCCTGTACGGATCACTTCAAACAAATCTTATTATATCAGAAGCATTCTGCTTACCTGCCGAGCACTGTCTTAACAGCATTCACAAATATCTCAAGGCCCTTCTCGAGGTCCTCATCGCTTATCATGAGGGAAGGCATTATCTTCGCCACGCAGTCCTCTCTGCCGGCTGTCTCAAAGATAAGTCCGTTGTCAAAAGCCTCGTGGATTATCCTCACGACCGTGCCCTTCGGGAATTTTCCGAAGTCGCAGCCCCAGATAAGTCCGAGTCCCCTCACCTCTATGTCCGGTGAGATTTCAGCCATTGCCTTTGTGAGGTAATCTCTGACAAAATTCTCCTTTGACTTTGCCATGCCCGGGACATCCTCATTCACAACAAGCTCAAGAGCAGCCTTCGCAGCCACAAGTGAGAGCTGGAAGCCTCTGAAGGTACCGTTGTGCTCACCCGGTGACCATATATCATACTGAGGCTTGAAGAGTGTCAGCGCAAAGGGCATTCCGTAGCCGCCTATCGACTTTGAAAGACATACTATATCAGGAACTATTCCCGCCCTCTCAAACGAGAAAAAGTAACCTGTCCTTCCGCAGCCGACCTGAACATCATCCACAGCAAGCAGTATCTCATGCTTGTCGCAGAGTGTCCTGAGTCCCCTCAGAAATTCCGTGTCAAACGGGTATATGCCGCCCTCAGCCTGAAGCGTCTCAATGAAAATCGCAGCCGGCTTCTCCACACCTGAGTGGTCATCGGTGATCAGCGTCTCAATGTAGTTAAGTACATCGAGTCCGGGGAACATGTAAGGTGTCGGAATATGCACAACATTATTAAGCGGCACTCCTGCGCCCTTTCTCGCAGCCTCCTCAGTGGTGAGTGAAAGTGAACCGAGGCTCATTCCGTGGAAGCATCCCATGAAAGCAAATATCGTCTGTCTGCCTGTCACCTTTCTTGCAAGCTTCAGCGCAGCCTCAACCGAATTGGTTCCTGTCGGTCCCGGGAACATGATCTTGTAGTCAAGTCCTCTTGGCTTCAGGATATTGTCCTCAAAATACTCGATGAATTCACGCTTCGGCTTTGTGTACATGTCCATCGCATGGGTCACGCCGTCATCCAGCAGGTATTTTACAAGCTTCTCCTTGATGTAGTCATTGTTATGACCGTAGTTGAGAGCGCCTGCTCCCATGAAGAAGTCGATGTACTCCTTTCCGTCCTCATCATACTGCTTTGCCCCCTTTGAACGGACAAACACCGTCGGGAACTTCCTGCAGTATGACCTTACCTGTGATTCATACTCTTCGAACGCTTTAATATTCATTTTTTTGCCATCCTTTCCGCAGCGCTTTTCCATAGATTTGAATTTGGATTTGGAAAAGCCTTTATTGAAATACAGCGCTTTTATAATCAGACCCCTCACACACACAGCTTTCGCTCTCAGTGTGACAGAGCCGTGATTTTTATATTATGTCATGAGCCGGAACCTTCAGCTGCTTCAGCATGAAAAGGTTCAGGTCATCATCGTTTACGGTGTCAGCCATTTCCTCAAGCTGTACGCCGTTGTACCAGACTCCGCTTCCGTCAAATATATATCCTCTCTTCACATACAATCTCTGCGCAGAGCCGTAGCCTGAGTGCAGTCCCACGCCGAGACACACACAGTCCGATCTTTTGAATGCTTCGGCCTCAGCCGCATCCATCAGCGCCGTGCCTATGCCGTTTCGCTGATATTTTTTAAGCACATTGAAGTCAGCTATCTCGGGAATCTTTCTCTTCGCAAAAGGCCCTGCCTCAGCCTCGGGAAGAAGCGTCACATAACCCAAAAGCTCTCCCTGATGCTCGGCGACAAAGACCTTCCGCCTGCCCGCAGACTGCTGCTTGTAATATTCAATGAACATTACCTCGGACTTGTGCCATCCCTGAGCAGCAAAAGCATCCTCAAATTTTTTGCAGTCCTCGCGTTTTATTGGTCTGATATTTACTCTCATTCAATCTTCTTTGTCTTTCCCGGTCCTGTCTCAGCCTCACTAAGCCGACGCCTCATCAGTCGTCACTGCCGCTCTCGTCAAGAGTTCCCTGGCTGAGCGCGCTCAGATATGCAGTGATAAATCCGTCAAGGTCACCGTCCATGACAGCGCTTATGTTGCCGGTCTCAAACTTTGTCCTGTGGTCCTTCACCATCGTGTACGGCATAAATACATATGAACGTATCTGGCTGCCCCAGGTGATTTCCTTCTGAACTCCCTTGATATCGGAGAGCTTGTCAAGGTGCTCCTTCTCCTTTATCTCAACGAGCTTTGAGATGAGCATCTTCATGGCCACATCCCTGTTCTGATACTGGCTTCGCTCAACCTGTGAAGCGACAACAATACCGGTGGGTATGTGGATAAGTCTTACAGCCGAGGAGGTCTTGTTGACCTTCTGTCCGCCGGCGCCTGATGCCCTGTAAACCTCCATCTTGATATCCTCAGGCGGAATCTCAACCGAGAGGTCCTCCTCTATCTCAGGCATGACCTCAAGCGATGAGAAGGATGTGTGCCTTCTTCCGGCTGCATCAAAGGGAGAGATTCTGACAAGACGGTGAACTCCGGCCTCGCTCTTGAGGAAGCCATAGGCATTTTCACCCTCAACTCTGACTGAAGCCGACTTCAGTCCTGCCTCATCCCCGTCAAGATAGTCAACCGTAGTGACCTTGAAGCCGTGTCTCTCACCCCAGCGGTTATACATTCTGAAGAGCATCTCCGCCCAGTCCTGAGCCTCTGTTCCGCCCGAACCCGCATGGAAAGTAAGTATTGCGTTATTCTTGTCATACTCGCCTGTCAGCAGAGTTGTGAGCTTCATCTGCGCTATCGTGTCGGTTATCTCTTTTATCTCATTCTCAGCATCCTCTATCACCGAGAGATCCTCTTCCTCATCACCCATCTCTATGAGGGCGAGGCAGTCGTCACATTTAGCCGCAAGATCAAGATAAGCCTGATCCTTGGCCTTCAGCTGAGATGTCCTCTGCGTTACCTTCTGGGCAGTCTCCATGTTGTCCCAGAAGCCGGGCTCGGTTGCCTTCATCTCCAGCATCTCCACTTCCTGGCGGAGTCTTTCAAGGCCCAGAGCGTCACCGAGCTCAGCAAGCTTTTCCTGCTGCTCCTCTACCTGTTTCTTTAATTCTTCAAACTGAAGCATATCTCTATTCCTCTTCCATAAATTAACTTATACGATTTCAATATTCCTGTAAAAATTCTGCCGACTAACATTCAGAGTGTATTATAGACTATTTGTCCGTCAATGTAAAGCTGTAATTTTCAGGCTCTCTTCCCGCCGGCGGCACTTCCGGCTCTCTCATCCTGCCGCAGATTATATGCAGATTATATTTAAAAAACAGTTTATTTAAAGCAGCAAATGTGGTAAAATCAAAGGAGCAGGACCCTATAAAGTCTTATCTTGAAAGGAAACCACTATCATGTCCGAATATTCAATAACACTGGCAAAGATAATAGAGCACCTCGAGCTTGAAGATGTTTATCTGCCGAGGTCAGCCGAAGATATACTCGTTTCAACACCCGAGGTCAACCGACCCGGCATAGAGTTCTCCGGATTTACATCTCTTTTCGATAATTCCAGAATTTCCGTAATAGGTCTCGGTGAGCTTGCCCTCCTCTTAAGCTACGATGAGGAGAAGAGAAACAGGATAATCAAGACCTACGTTGAGCTCAGACCCAAGGCCATACTCTTCACAAGAGATCTTGAGATTCCACCATACATGATCCAGATGGCAAAGGAATGTGAGGTCCCGATACTCAGGAGTGAGAAGACAACATCCGATGTTTTCGCAACTCTCGTTCACTACCTCTCCGATGAGCTTGCTCCGAGGATTACCCGCCACGGAGTTCTGCTTGAGGTCTACGGTGAGGGCGTCCTCATAGTCGGCGACAGCGGAGTCGGCAAATCCGAGACAGCCATAGAGCTTATCAAGCGCGGACACAGACTCGTAGCCGATGATGCCGTTGAGATAAGAAAATTCAATAATAATGTCCTCATGGGTAAGGCTCCCGAAAATATCCGTCATTTCATTGAGCTCAGAGGCATAGGCATCATAAACGCAAGACGCCTCTTCGGTATGGGCGCTGTCAAGCTCTCCAAGGATATAGACATGGTTGTCAGCCTTGAGGTCTGGGACCCCGATAAGGTCTATGACCGCATGGGAGTGGACAGCGAATATACATCCATACTCGGTGTTGATGTTCCGGTCATAACCGTACCTGTAAAGCCGGGCCGTAATACAGCTGTCATAATCGAGGTTGCAGCCATGAATAACCGTCAGAAGAAGATGGGCTACAATGCAGCCGAGGAGCTCCTCCAGAATCTCGGCGTCAACCCTGCCGATATGTCAACCGGTGACAAGAGAAAGGACCTCGGTTTTTAATCTCAGCTATGGAATACGGATATATTGACGATTTTCTGATAAAAAACAGTATTGATTTCACCTGTGATGAGCCCATGAGCGCGCACACTACCTTCAGGATAGGCGGCTGCGCCGACCGTTTTGTCACAGTAAAAAATACAGAGGAGCTCACCTTTCTCATCCCTTTTCTCACAGAAAACAACGTAAGATACTTCATTCTCGGCAGAGGCTCCGACTTACTTGTCAGTGATGACGGCTTCAGAGGAGTCATCATAAGCCTCGGGGGAGAGTTCAGGGACATAACCCTCCTTGAGGACGGAGTGACCGTGAGGTGCGGCGCAGGAGCTTCACTCTCGGCTCTGTGCGCCTTTGCAAGGGACAATTCCCTGTCTAGCCTCGAGTTTGCCTGGGGAATCCCAGGCTCGGTCGGTGGAGCCTGCTATATGAATGCGGGAGCCTACGGCGGCGAGATGAAGGATGTCCTCGTTCATACCGAGCACATCACATCCTCAGGAAAAATTTCAGCTTTTTCCGGCGATGAGCTTGAGCTTTCATACAGGCATTCAGCCTATACCGGCAGCAGCAGCATAATCACTTTCGCAGAGTGCCGCCTGAAAAAAGGCAATCCCGCCGAAATCGCCGCAAGAATGGACGAGCTCATGGAAAAGAGAAAGTCCAAGCAGCCGCTCGAGTATCCGAGCGCAGGCAGCACCTTCAAGCGTCCGGAAGGATATTTTGCCGCCGCACTGATAGAAGAGTGCGGACTCAAGGGAGTCCACGTGGGAGATGCCTGTGTCAGTGAGAAGCATTCCGGCTTTGTGGTAAACAAAGGCTCATCCTCCTGCAGAGATGTCCTTGAGCTGATAGAAATCATCAGAAGAACCGTAAAAGAAAAGCGGAATGTCGATCTTGAGCTTGAAGTAATATATTTGGAGTGATACATGGAATTTGTAATAGTCACAGGAATGTCAGGCGCAGGCAAATCAAGAGCAATTGACGCTCTTGAAGATATAGGATTCTACTGTGTGGATAATATTCCCCCTGCTCTGATACCTGTATTCTACGATCTGTATATAAAAAGTGAGGGAATGCCCCAGAAAACCGCAGTAGTCTGCGATACCCGCGGCGGCGAGCTCTTCAAATCCTTCTTTCAGTCTCTCGAGACTCTCAGTGAGCAGGGGCGTGAATACAGGATTCTCTTCCTCGATGCCTCCGATACCGTTCTTGTGAACCGCTATCAGGAGACAAGGAGAAAGCACCCCCTCTCTGATAATCTCAACGGCGCCGTAGATAAGGCAGTCCGGCTCGAGCGCGAGATGCTCAGACCGATTAAGGAGAGAGCGGACTACATAATCGATACAAGTGACATAAGACCTCAGTATCTCAAGCAGACAATAACGAGAATATTCCTTGAGAATGCCGAGAGAGCCATGTATGTCCACTGCATGAGCTTTGGCTTCAAGAACGGTCTCCCCTCTGAGGCCGACCTTGTCTTTGATGTCAGATGCCTGCCGAACCCCTTCTACATCGATGAACTCAGAAATCTCACAGGCCTCGATGAACCTGTCAGAGATTATGTCATGAGCAAGCCGGAGTCTGAGGAGTTCAGAAAAAAGCTTACCGATATGATAGATTTCCTCATCCCGCTCTATATCAAAGAGGGCAAGAGTCAGCTTGTCATAGCAGTTGGCTGCACAGGCGGCCACCACAGGAGCGTCGCCTTTGCCCAGTATCTTTATGATCACCTCCGCAGTAAAAATATAATGACAACCGTAAATCACAGAGACATCAGGAAATGACAGGTGCAGAATGAGCTTTTCCTCAGAAACAAAAAAAGAACTCTGCCGCCTGACAAACAAGAAGGAACAGGATGACCTTGCCGAAGGCTACGGCATGCTGCTCTTCTCCAGGTGCCTCACCATGTCCCCGAGAACCGTCAAATTTGAGAATACTGATGTAGCAAGGCTTATCGCGGAGTATGCGGCTCAGCTTGGCGGCATAATACCCGAGATGAGGACAAAATTTCACAGCAGGCTGCATTCGGGAGAGTGTACATTTTTTTCCATTCCGGGTGAAGATCAGCGGAAAACGCTCCTCTCTGTTTTCGGTCATGACTCAGGCTGTACCCTCATAAACAGAGCTATAGCGGGAAGAGCGCCGGCCGCTTTTTTAAGAGGCGCATTCCTCGTCTGCGGCAATATGACCGACCCTCAGAAAGAATATCACCTTGAGCTGATAGCAGGCAGCAGAAGCCTCGCCGAGGATCTCTCGGATTTTATCTCAGAAGCTGCCCGGGGGCTTGATTTTCAGCCGTCCGTTTCCGAGAGGAATTCCTCCTCCCTTCTCTATATAAAGGACAGCAGCAGAATAGAGGATTTTCTCACATATATAGGCGCATCAAAGGCAAGCATGGAGCTCATGCAGGTCAAGATGTATAAGGAAGTCATGAATGACATAAACCGCCGCACAAATTTTGAGACGGCGAATATGGACAGAACCATGTCCGCTTCCGCAAAGCAGGTGCTTGCCATAGCGCTGATAAACGATACCATTGGATTTTCAAAGCTCACGCCCGAGCTCAGAGAACTCTGTGAACTGAGACTTGAAAATCCCGATATGTCGCTGAAGGGCCTGAGCGAAAAGCTCGGGATAAGCCGCTCCGGAGTCAACCACCGTCTGCGTAAGATAATGCAGATAGCAGAGGACTGCAGCGACAGTGAAAGCATTAAGGAACTGATAACATGATCGGTTCACGAATAAGGAGATACGATGAATTCACCCCTTGCAGACAGGATACGCCCGGAAACTCTTGATGATGTCGTGGGCCAGAGCCATATACTCGGCAGCGGAAGAGCCCTCAGAAAGATAATCGAGTCGGGCGAGATTCCGAATATGGTTTTCTACGGACCCTCGGGAGTCGGAAAAACCACAGTGGCTTCCATAATAGCCAGAAATACCAATAAATACCTCATCCGGCTGAACGGCACCAATGCCTCCACTTCAGATATAAAGGACGCAATCGCCCAGATAGATACCTTCAACGGGATGAACGGCATTCTCCTCTATCTTGATGAGATACAGTACTTCACGAAAAAACAGCAGCAGACGCTGCTTGAATTCATAGAGAACGGATCCATAACGCTCATAGCCTCCACCACGGAAAACCCGTATTTCTATGTATATAATGCGATACTTTCCCGCTCAACTGTGTTTGAGTTCAAGACAGTTGAAGCCTCCGATATAGAGAAATCTGTTCTCAGGGCCTTCAGAATACTCTCGGAAGAGAGAGGCGAGAAGATAAAATTCGAAGACGGCGTTGTTCATTACATAGCTGTCGCCTGCGGCGGAGATGTGAGAAAAGCCATGAATTCAGCCGAGCTCTGTGTGCTCACAGCCGAACAGCGCGGTGATGAGCTGCAGATAACCCTTGAAATGGCAAGAGAACTCACCCAGCGCAGCGCAATGCGCTATGACCGTGACGGCGACGAACATTACGATATCGTCTCAGCCTATCAGAAGAGCATGCGAGGCTCCGACCCTGATGCTGCCCTGCACTACCTTGCAAGACTGCTTGATGCCGGAGACCTTCCCTCAGCCTGCCGCAGACTCATGGTCTGCGCCTGCGAGGACGTGGGTCTTGCCTGGCCTCAGATAATTCCAATCGTTAAAGCCTGCGTGGATGCGGCTCAGATGGTCGGCCTTCCTGAGGCTCAGATACCTCTCGCAGATGCCGTGATACTTGTTGCAACGGCTCCTAAGTCCAATACAGGTGATGCCGCGATCATGGCAGCCATGGCCGATGTGAAAAAAGGCGGCGCCTATCCTATCCCCCGCCACCTTCAGAACAAGCATTATGATGGCGACGATGTCGAGAATAAGGGACAGTTCTATAAGTACCCGCACGATTTTCCCGGCAGATGGGTGGCCCAGCAGTATCTGCCCGATGCCCTCAAGGATGCTCATTACTATGAGTACGGCGACAATAAGAATGAGCAGGCATTCAAGGCCTACTGGGACAGGATTAAAAAATAGCTTTTTCATTAAAAATTTATATAAATAAGGGAGTATGAACAAAATGAGAGATGAAAATTTACTTATCCGCCTCTGCGACGAGCTTGGAGTTTCCGGCTTTGAAACAAAAGTAAGAGAGCTTGTAGAGAGCGAGATAAAAGATTATGCCGATGAGCTTATCACCGACCCTATAGGAAATCTTATCGCCGTCAAATACGGCAAGGGCGGAGAGAACTCAAAGAAGATAATGTTTGCCGCTCATACCGACCAGATAGGCTTCATGGTTAAGAAGATTGAGCCGGACGGACGACTCAAGGTCTGCAACATGGGCTGGAACTGGACCGGCTCCGCATATAATGAGAAGGTTATCTTCAGAAACGGAACAATCGGCGTCTTCGGCTGTGAGGGAAGTATCGAGGATGCCCACAACAATATCGATAAGCTCTTCATAGACATCGGCGCTTCAAGCAGGGAAGAAGCTCTGCAGTATGTAAACCTTGGCGATGTCTGCGGCTATTTCGGACCTTATTTCAATCTTGTCGGTGACAGGATAGCCTGCAAATCTCTCGATGACAGGCTCGGCTGCTATCAGCTCATAGAGGCACTGAAGGCTAATGACGGCACATACCCCAACGATGTATATTATGTCTTTACCGTTCAGGAGGAGCTCGGCTGCAGAGGCTCCAAGGTGACAGCCGAGAGAATTCATCCCGACTTCGGCATCGCCGTCGATGTCACTCCTGCCCATGACTATCCCTGCGACCTTAACGGCTCAAATACAGTTGGCGGCGGCATAGGCGTAAAGATCTGTGACCCGTCCGTTGTCTGCGATGAGGGACTTGTCGCAGCAATGGAAGAGGAGTGCAGGCTCCGCGGCATCAAGTGGCAGAGAGAAGTCATCGATAAGGGCGGCACAGATGCTTCAAGCATGAACCTCTCAGGTACAGGTGTAAAGGCAGGAGGAATCTCCACTGTTCTCCGCTATCCTCACTCACAGAGCGCTGTCTGCTCAAAGGATGATATCGAGGCCGGTGTCGATCTCTGCATAGCCATATCAGCCCACAGCTTCTGATTCTGAATCAGCTGACTGTAAAGCTGTACGCTGCAAATTTCACAGGGATTCCCTTCTTCCGGCAGGCTCTGTAATGTTCATCGCTTTTTCTTTGCAGAACAGCCGTTCTTAAAACTGCTAAGTTTCATCAATTCCTGTTTTGAAATCATTTTATATTGCTGCCTGAAAACGATTAACCGCTTGATTGTTCAGCGTAAAATATTTTTGAGATACTTGTAAATGCAACTTTCGTGATATATAATCACTACATAAGTGTGTATCGGAGCTTTTCTGAGCCCAAGTCAATTTACTTTTGCTTTTCTCAGCTTGAAGCTCCAAAAATTAAGATTTAAAGGAGAAATGTAAAATTGAGTAAATTTAGATCTCTCTTTGGCACCCAGGACATGACAGTGGGCAGTCCTACCTCGTGCCTTCTCAAATTTGCCATTCCGCTTCTTATCGGAAACGTAGCCCAGCAGCTCTATAATACTGTTGACTCGATAGTTGTCGGTAAGTACATCGGAGACTCAGCCCTCGCGGCCGTTGGTGCCGCAGGACCGATACTGAACCTTCTGCTCTCGCTCTTCATGGGTGTTTCTACCGGCGCCGGAATCATCGTTGCGCAGTATTTCGGAGCCAAGAACAGAGACGGTCTCTCAAAGGCTATCGGTAATGTTCTTTTCCTCACAATGTGCGTCACAGTGCTCGTAATGGTGCTTGGCTCAGTAGTCACAGTTCCTCTTCTCAAGCTCATGAGCACCCCTGAGGGAGCAGTCCTTGACGGAGCATCATCCTACCTCATCATCTACTTCCTTGGATTTGTCGGATGCGCAGTCTACAATATGGGCTCCGGTATGCTTCGAGGCATGGGCGACTCGGTAATGCCGCTTGCCTACCTCATTATCTGCTGCATTCTAAATATCGGCCTTGATATTCTCCTCATTGTCCTCATGAAGAATGTCGCAGCTGTTGCCATCGCAACCGTCATAGCTCAGCTTGTTTCATCCGTGCTTGTCATAATCAGACTCATGAGGATGAAGGAATCATTCGACTTCGGAGTAAAGTACATGAAGCCGATAAAGAGCCTCTGCCTCAATGTCATAAAGATCGGACTTCCTTCCGGTCTCACACAGGCCATATTCTCATGCTCAGCACTTGTTGTCCAGTCACTCATCAATTCCTTCGGCCAGACTGTCATAGCTACGAATACGGTTATCATGAGAGTTGACGGCTTCGCTATGATGCCTAACTTCTCCTTCGGCATGGCCATGACAACCTATGTCGGTCAGAATGTCGGCGCAAACAAGCAGGACAGAGTTAAGTCTGCCGCCCGCTACGGTATGAGCATAGCTCTCATCATAGTAGCTGTAATGGTCGCTCTTATCATGATATTCTGTGATAACCTTATGGGAATATTCACAAATACACAGGAAGTCATCGATCTCGGCTCCACAATGCTGAGAATGCTCGGAGCAGGATATCTTCTCTGCACCGTCATGCAGATACTTCAGGGTACCATGAGAGGCGCCGGCGATACAATGAGCCCGATGTTCATCTCGATACTTTCAACAGTTATCATCCGTGTTCCGCTCGCATATATTCTCAAGGCTGCATTTGCAAATCTTGATAACTTCACCCTCTTCGGAACAAATCTCGGAGCTAACTCACCTGCCCTCTGCATATTCCTCTCAATGCTTATCAGCTGGTTCTGCGGAGCCATCATCACCTTCCTGTTCTTCAAGCTCGGCGGCTGGAGAAAGAAGGCTGAGAAAGCCGGTCAGCAGATGGGCGCTCAGCTTCAGGATAACTGATAAACCGGAAATCAATAAATCTAAAATTTTTGCAAAAGCACTCTAATCTGATTGATTATGGGTGCTTTTTTTGTTACAATAAACAGAGATATGGAAGCTTCAGCGGAACTTTCAGCTGCCTTGTCAGCTAATCCCTGCAGCTTTTCTGAAATTAACGAGCGAAAGAAGGATTTTAAGGTGTCAGATTTTTATAAGATAAATATAGCAGGCTGTGAGAGGGACCTTCCGATATGCCCTGTCAGCGATACTCTCGATATCGCCGGTTTTGTCATGTTCGGAGATGTAGAGGTCACCGAGGCCGCCGCAAAAGCGCTGCTTGAGAAATGCCCCGAGCATGATGTCATTCTCACCGCTGAGAGCAAGGGCATCCCGCTTGCATATGAGATGGCAAGGATAGGCTGCCGCAAATATGTAGTCGCCAGAAAAGGCCTCAAAGCCTATATGACAAACCCTGTATCTGTTGAGGTCAAGTCAATAACAACGGCTAAGGTGCAGACTCTCATTCTCTCCGACAGCGATGCTGAGGCTCTCCGCGGCAAGCGTGTACTCATAGTCGATGATGTCATCTCAACCGGTGAATCTCTCCTTGCCCTTGAAGCTCTCATGGATAAGGTCGGAGCAAAGGCAGTCGGTAAGGCAGCAGTTCTTGCTGAGGGCGATGCCAAGGACAGAGACGATATAATCTTCCTCGGAACAATACCGCTCTTCTTCAAGTAATAAATCATCGCTTATGAAAGATTACAGATACATTCTGCTTGACAACGACGGAACCCTGATGGATTTCATCACTGCTCAGGCAAAGGCATTTGAGAATACATGGAACCTCATGCCTCAGTCAGCGATCATCCCTTTCTCCCCCTACCTTCTCGATATTTATGATAAGTGCAATAAACGCTGGTGGGCAAAGCTTGAGAAGAAGGAATGCACCAAAGCTGAGCTTGTTGTCGAGAGATTTCTTGACCTCTTCGAGGAGCTCGGACTTGTCGGTGACGGCGATGAGATGAACCGCATTTACGGCGCAGAGCTTTCCAAGCGTCAGGATATGTACCCCGGCGCAGTCGAGGGAGTGAAGGCACTCTCAGAAAAGTATAAGGTTTATATAACCACAAACGGAGTCACCACAACCCAGCATTCAAGGCTTGATAACTGCGCATTCTCTCCGTACTTTACAAAGATGTATGTCTCTGAGGAGACAGGCTTTGCAAAGCCTGATAAGCGCTATTTTGATTATGTCATGAGCGATATCGGAGATACCGACCCCGGGCATTATCTCATCATAGGTGATTCCCTCTCCTCCGATATACTTGGAGCCTATAACAGCGGCATTGACAGCATATGGGTGAATACCGACAGAATATCAGGCAGACCTGAGCTAGGATATATGTATGAAGCAGAGAATTTCACCGATGCCGTGCGGTATCTGACAGAGGAAACCTGAGCAGTTTTAACAATAATTTACATATTGCTCACAATCCATTGACCCTTTATTAATTAATTCAGGCTATAATTCAGACAATGAGAGAAAAATCTCAGGGGTTTGAATAATATCAGATAAAATCAAAAAGGATGGTATAAAAATGGGACTTTTAAAGAAATTAACAGGCACAGTAATAGCCGGAGCAGCTGCATACGGCGCAGTCAAGGTAGCTAAGAGATATCAGGACAATAAGGACATCGAGAAGTCAAGCGTTGCAGCCGGTGAGATTCCCGCAAAGAAAGAGACTGGCGAGATAATCGGTGACATCGCAAGAGCTACTGCAGAGGTCGTTGAAGAAACAGGAATCGCAGTTGCGGATGCTGTCGGAACAGTAGTCGAGAAGATTAAGGAGCGCAGAGAGCTTGCAGATCTCGAGGAGCTCGCCGAGTGCGAAGCTGAATGCGAAGAGTGTGAGGAATGCGAAGAGGACGAGGCTGCCGATGATGCTGAGATAGGCGATGAGCCTGAGGAAGATGAAGAGGCAGACGAGGAGCCTGCAGAAGAAGCAGACGAGGATGTCGAAGAAGCTGCAGAGGATGAAGACGAAGACTGATAACTTCTGCTTCCTTAACTCATAGAAATTTCTTTTTGGGGACAGCTTGACTGTCCCCTTTCTGCTTGTATGATAAAGCTCTTTGCTGTATAATCATGTCGGGAAAATCATAAAATCACAGCTTAACCGTTTATGACACTGCAGAATAAATATTCTGCCCAATGTCCGCTGATTTGTACTTCAGGATTTCATCGATTAAGTCCCGAAGGTTCAGTCTCTCAGCTGTATCCGTCTAAATTTACCCACTTAACTTTCAGCCATTCCCCACCCTGTAAATATATCGAAAGGATTTAAAATACATGAAATATTCGGTTTTTTATGCCCATGCTCTTGAAGCAGCGAAACAGAAAAATTTAAGCATCGATGAGATACTCGGAAAGGTAAAGCAGATGGGTTACTCAGGCTTTGAGGTTGAGTATAACGATAAAGCCGTCGATGCCGTGGAAACCATCAGAAAAAATGACCTTGAGATTGCCGCATTCTATTACTTCCTTAACTCAGTCGACGAGAGTTACAGAGAAGCAGCAGAGAAATTTTTCAGCTTTGCGAAAGATTCAGGAGCAAAATATGCGCTCATAATACCCGGCTTCATACAGGATGATGAGGACCATGACAAAGCCATTTCAAGGATACTTGAGGCGGAGAAATTCTGCGTGGAAACAGGTAAAAAATACGGCATTCAGGTGACCATGGAAGATTTCGATGACAGGCATGCGCCGTTCTCCACCCTCGCCGGCATAAAATATTTCCTCGATAATATTCCGGATCTCAGACATGCATTTGATTCCGGCAATTATTATTACAGCGGAGAGGACTGTCTCAGAGCCTTCGAGCTTTTTCCCGAAAAGATAGCCTATGCCCATTTCAAGGACAGAGCGCTCACAGGCGCCGATAATGAGCTTGACAAGCTGACTGCAGACGGCAAAAAGATGTATGCCTGCCCTGTCGGTGAAGGTGTCATAGATATCAGAGCCTGCGCGGAAAATCTCAGGAAGCTTAGCTACAATGGATGGATTGCCATTGAACATTTCGGCTCAGCCAACATGCTCGACTGCATGCAGAGATCAATAAAGAATGTAAAGCCATTATTTGAGAATGTATAATTCTGATTTTGAGGCCGCAAGAGATAAGGTCATAGGCATCAACCGTGAGAGGACGAAGATAGGAACGCTCAGCGAAAAAAGCCAGCACGCAATCCTGAAATATTATTTCGTGCCCGACTCAGATTCCCATGAGATTAAGCTCGGCAGCTTCTATGCCGATGCCGTAGGTGAGGACGGCATCGTTGAGGTGCAGACAAGGGCAGCCTACAGGCTGAAGAAAAAACTGATGTATTTTCTTGCGGTGAGTGATGTCACTCTTGTGATGCCGTGTGTCTATGAGCGGAGGCTGATGTGGATTGACCCCGAGACAGGCGAGCAGACAGAGGGCAGGAAATCCACGAAGAAAGGCCGTCTCTGTGAGCTTTTTCACGAGCTCTATGGCATAGTCGACCTTCTCGATAACCCCAGGCTTCATATATGCGTCATGCAGATGAATGTCACGGACTATAAGCTGCTCAACGGCTACGGTGAAAAGAAAAAGATAAAGGCACAGAAATTTGACAGGATTCCGGATGAAATAGTCAGAGAGCTCTACCTCAATACTCCCGAGGATTATCTCGAGCTTCTTCCGGATATGCCCGAGGGAGAGTTCACCGCCGCAGAGGCCGCAAAGGCCGCAAAGATGAAATCACAGATGACTTACAGCATGATTCATGTACTCGAAAAGATGAATCTTGCGGAGGAATGCGGTGTGAGGGGCAGAGCAAAAGTCTACAGACTATTGTAATTTTTTGCGCAAAAGAGTATAATGTCCTTTGCGAAAATTTATAACCAGAGGCAATTATGAGAGAATATATCGAAAACAAGGAGCTTAAAACTCTTCTTGACAGGATAAAGAGACTTCATTTTGTCGGTATCGGCGGTTCGGGAATGTGCCCCATGGCTGAGATACTCAGAAGCAAAGGCTATGAGCTGACAGGCTCCGACATGAATGAAGGAGACACCCTCGACAGGATAAGAAGCTATGGCATAAAGGTATATATGGGCCACAGGGCAGAGAATATCGAGGGCGCTGAAGCAGTAGTATATACAGCGGCCTGCAAGCAGGATAACCCTGAGCTTGCTGCCGCGAGAGAAAAAGGAATTCCCTGCCTTGAGAGAAGCGTAATGCTCGGTCTCCTCACAGACAGATTCAGCAATACCATTGGAATAAGCGGTACTCACGGCAAGACAAGCACCACCGGCATGACAACCCAGATACTTCTTGAGGCCGGAAAAGACCCGAGCTGTGTTATCGGCGGCAAGCTCCCGCTCATCGGCGGCAACGGCCGTTCGGGAAAAAGCGAAAACATGGTCGTCGAGTCCTGTGAGTATGTCGATTCCTTCCTGCAGATACATCCGGCAGTAGCAGTGATACTAAATATCGACTCCGACCACCTCGATTACTTCGGAACAGTCGAAAATACAATAAAGTCCTTCCGTCAGTTCTGCCTTCAGACGAGAGATACAATAGTGGTGAACGGTGATGACGCTAACTCCATGAAGGCTGTCGAGGGTCTTACCCATGCCGGGATAATCACTTTCGGACTCAGCGATAAAAATGACTACTATGCAGGAGACCTTGAGGACGGCGTGCATGCGTGTGAGAGCTTTACCATATATCATAAAGGTGAGCCGCTTACAAGGATAAACCTGCAGGTCCCTGGTCAGCATAATATGATAGACGCAATGGCAGCAGCAGCCACATGCCTTAATCTCGGAGTATCACCGGAAGATGTCAAGCGCGGCCTTGAGGGCTTCACGGGAGTACACAGAAGATTTGAGATTCTCGGAAAATTCAACGGCGTAACCGTCGCGGATGACTTTGCTCATCATCCCACAGAGCTCAGAGCTGTCCTGACAAGCGCAAGCAGGATGGGATACCATGCAGTCTGGGCAGTTTTCCAGCCGCATACATATTCAAGGACAGCACTCCTTTTTGATGATTTTGTCGATGTTCTTCAGATACCCGAGCATGTTGTCATGACAGAGATACTTGCTGTCAGGGAAACAAACACCTACAATATCTATACCTCCGACCTTGAGGCAAAAATACCGGGCTCATGTCACTTCAGCACTTTCGAAGAGATTGCCGATTATGTCATGAGCAGAGCTGAGGAAAATGACCTCATTCTCACAATCGGCGGCGGAGATATCTACAAATGCGCAAACCTCATAGTAGAAAAATACCGCTCTCAGCAGTAAATAAATACCCCTCTACCTATACCCCCAAAAATGGCAGAAAGTTGTATGGATCCATAC
>R21__coassemble_716_pt1 | contig 25932 bp, 19 predicted proteins | sample R21__metabat2_high_PE_066 | metagenome-assembled genome bin R21
CTGTCACATAGAGGAAGGATTTCTTCCAGTTTGGCTACGATGCGCTTCTGCTCGGCGAGAGGAGGAAGAGGTATTATTATCTTTTCCAGTTCCTTTTGATTAATCTTTGGCATTTTCACTCTACTTGACATAGCTTCAGCTATTTGATTATTAAAACAAGCAGACAAAATACAATATTTCAGAAAATATACATTTATCCTTGTTTCAAGCGGGTACATATCTGCACTGCATAATCCATCAAAAGGAGCAACGACAACCTTCTTTAGAAGTGGTCGAATTTTTGAATAGATTAGCTGACCTTGATGAAATAGATGATTTGGACTGTTTACTTTATCCTCTTTGACAGTATGACATTCTAATAAACGCCCAGTACCTTTTTCAATATTGTCGGGAGCAATGTGCATATAATCTTGGTATTCCTCTGGTTTTACAAGATTAGTTGCAATCTGCACTACTTCTAAAAAGCGCACCCACTTCCAACTCTCCGGCACTTCAAACGGAATCTCATCCTCCGTAATCTCCGGCAGAGGCTTTTCCTGCTTAATCTTCCCTGCTTTAATCAGCGCAGCCTTCTCTTTCTGTATCTGCCGATACAGTTCCTCGCCTGTGCCTTCCTCGACTCTCTGCTCCACCAGCTTGCCCTGGATAGCCTGCTGCAATATGCTCTTCTGCATATCCACCGGGAATCGTTTGTTGAAGTCCTCCAGTCTGGTGTAGGCGGCCTCGTAGCGGTCGATGTAAGGGAGAAGTTCCTCGATTTTAGCTACAATGCGGTGCTGCTCGGCGAGAGGCGGAATTGGAATAGGGATATCCTTCAATTTCTTAATGCTCACACCTCCAATAATTCCTGTCATCAAGCTATTGAAAATACTCTTAAATTCAAAGCTCTGCAAATAATAAAACAGGTATTTATTGGAAATAGTCGAAGGATTAAACATGCACAGTTTGTTGCCAAAGCAAACATCTCTATCCAGGATTCCTATTTTTCTACCTGCGCTACCACCTTCAATACACATCAAAACAGAACCGGCGTAAGCTATCTTAAAACCATCGTTCACAGGGATACGCACACCATTGTTATATGCAATAGTTTGCTCAAAGGAAACATCCTTAGTTCCAATATAATCATAGCCCGATTTTAAGCCCTCATATTTCGCTTTTTTTACACTCTCTGATATGCTGTTCCCTGTGTACATATCACAGCAAAACCCTAAATTGGACCATTTCCAGTATTTTGGGACTTCGAACGGCGTTTCATCATCAAAAGAAACCTCTTTGATTTTTATATCATTTGAAAAGCTTTCTTCTTTTGTTAGGTTTCCAGATAAAGCCCGTGAGATTATACTGTACTTTAATTCTTGTGGAGTCATTCCGCACCTCCTCCAAGAATGGCTGTGATATCCGCCAGTACCCGGTCGATCTCTGCATTAAGGCTTGCCCGTTCCTCCTGGTAACGCTGAATCAAATCCATCGGATCGAGGATTTCTTCCTCCTCATGAGGGAATCCGCACTGGTCGAGGTTGTAACCCAGTTCTTCCGTCAGCTGTTCGTAGGTGTAGGCCTTTGCCTTGTCAAAGCCGTCCACTGTGATCTCCTTGCGGTCATTCCACCACTCCACCACAGGGTCGAAATGCTCCACCTTCATCGGTTTGGTCTTGCTGAAGTGCTTATATCCCTCCGGCATATCCAGACGGTAGAACCAGGTCTTTTCGGTCTTGCCTGTGTTGTCAAAGAAAAGGATATTCGTTGTGATAGAGGTATAGGGCGAGAACACGCTGCCCGGCATACGGATGATGGTATGCAGGTTGAACTCGAAGAGCAGCTTCTTCTTGATGCTCACCTTGGCATTGTCTGTACCGAAGAGGAATCCGTCCGGCAGAATGACCGCTGCCCTGCCGTTCTTCTTGAGGCGGTACATGATGACCGACATAAAGAGATCTGCCGTCTCAGAGCTTGCAAGGTCAGATGGGAAGTGATTTTTCACATCTGCCTTTTCCGAACCACCGTAGGGAGGATTCATCAAAATGCAGGAGCTTTGATCAGCCTCGGTATAATCAAGAACATCTCTTAAAAGCGTGTTGTCGTGATAAATCTGCGGCACATCAATATTGTGAAGCAGCATGTTTGTTATACAAAGCATATAAGGGAACTGCTTCTTCTCTATTCCGTAAACCGAGTTGGAATACTTCTCCATATCCTCGGTTGTTTTAACTTTCTTTTCAAGCTCCTTGAGCCAGCTGGTGATAAAGCCTCCGGTACCGCAGGCATAGTCCGCCATGGTTTCACCAATCTGAGGATTTATCATCTTTGCCATGAAATCGGTTACCGCTCTCGGAGTATAGAATTCACCGGCAGATCCGGCAGACTGCAGCTCTTTGAGTATAGTTTCATATATCTCGCCGAAAGCATGACTTTCTTCTCCGTCTGAAAGATCAAGCTCATCTATTACATTGATAACCTGACGGAGAAGTACACCGTCTTTCATGTAGTTGTTTGCATCAGCAAAAGTAGTCTGAACTATTGCCTTTTTGATAGGAGTTGAGGCATCAACAGGCAAATTTTTGAGGGTTGGGAAAAGCTTGTTATTTACAAAATCAAGCAGCTTGTCACCCGTGAGATCCTTGCCGCTTCTGTCATCAGCAGCCCACTCACTCCACCTGCACTCCTCGGGAATGATAGACTCATAGCAATCGTCATCAAATTCCCAGTCCTGTTCCTTTGCATCATAAACTTTGAGGAAAAGCATCCATGCAAGCTGCTCAATCCTCTGGGCATCACCGTTGATTCCGGCATCATTTCGCATGATGTCCCTTATTCTTTTTACAAATCCGCTTAAATTCGCCATTTGGTTAACCTCTTTAATTTTTAGACCATTCCTGAAGAAGCGGCACAAAAGCATCATAGAACTTTTTGCTCCACTCTGCATGGAACTGAGCCATCTTTTCCCAGTTTGATTCATCTGTAATGCTGAAGTTTTTTGATTTCAGAACTATATAAGAAGCCTTGTAATTTTCACTTCTCTGCCAATCGAGATTCATGTTTAACTTCTTTTCTATCTCATCCTTGTGCATATACAGATAATCGAAAGCTGACTTATTTTTTGCTTTGTCGCTTTTAGACAACGAAATCATAACAGCCGCACTATCCTGATTTGCTACGCATGTGATGCAAAATCCACTCACTCTGAAATATCCATCCATCCAATTGGAAGTACCCGGATTGCAGTTTTTGAAGCAGCCGGTATCCTCATTGGCTTTCTGAATAAAAGGCAGAGCATAAGCCCAGTACTTTCTCCTGGTGGTATATCTCTCCGGCTCGTCTTTGTCATCATTTGCTGCAGAATCTCTCAGGTAGAATACAATATCGGATTCATCGATATCATAAAGCTTTGCGAGCTTTCTTAAAGTGCTTACCTTGTAAAAATTACTTGTGTTCTTTTCAAGGTAAACACCATCGTCTATCTTGAGCGGCTCTCGCAAATCATCAGGTTTGTAAGAGAGTGAATTCATTGCCAGCTCATCACCGGCATCTGCTCTGCATACCTTTACAATGATAGATTTATCCTGTTCATATAAAAGGCGGATAAACCTCTCAAACATATCTATCCAGCTTGTTACAGGATATTCGGTATTTTTGAAGCTGAACTTGGCGAGCAGCCTGCCGGTAACATCATAATCATCTGCAAGAGTGCAGTAGTCCATAGCTTTCTCAGCAGGCACATAATCAGTTGAAGGAGCCGGCCAAATTTTGAGAGCCTGCTTCATGAGGAGCGAATTTCGCTCCTCAATTTCTTCAAGTGTCCATTTGTCTTTTGAAGCCACAAATGTGTTCATCCTCAGTCCGCTCTGGGCGAAGCCATGATCCATATTTTTCTTTTCCTCAAACGGACTGTTGCTGTATTTAGAGTTGTAGCCTGTAAGAGTAAGGTTGGCTATCCTGTGCAGCCATGTTTCATGGATCTCTTCATAGGCTTCTCCGAGAGACTCCTGCCAGTTTGGTGTAAGATGCTGCGGCATGATATGCTCAATGCTGTAATCGCCATCATCAATGTGCCTGTAAATATCTTTATCTTCGATAGTATCAAAATTCTCAAAGCGTTCAAAGATGTATGCCTTGTTCTTTGAGTTCATCTGATAGATTGGCTTTATCTCAAAGCTGCTGACAAATTCATTGTCATTAGGGAATCTGCCGCTCTCCTTCTTTGAAAGGAGTATATATTTGAACTTATCAATATAATTGGCAGTGGTTCCGTCAAGCCTGACTATATCCGGATGCAGCATCACAAAAATCTTGTTTAATGCATTCGTAGGAATACCACAGATAATTCTCCTGAATATATATGTCTCGGTCGTAAGGAAAATCTCTGCTGTTTCGTCAAGGCTGATCTTTTCTTCAGATTTCATGCGAAGTACCTCAAGAAGGAAAGGCCTTGTAACAGTAGTATCCATTCTGTTGAGTCTGTATATACAGGTATTCAACTGCTTATTATCAGTTTCACCCCCGAGAAGTATTTTATACCATTTAGCATAGTTTAAAAGATCCTTGAGAAGTTCTTCAGTCTCAATCTCATGCTCATCGACATAGTTTTTGAATGTGAGATAGACTCTGTTTATTGATGGTATGGATTTCTCCTTTACACTGAGGTAATCTCTGATGAAAGAGCTGACCTCATAACCGGTGCAGATCTCTATCTTATTCCAGTAATTTTCATAATAATTACTCTGAAGTTTTGCAGGAAGGCCCATCAGAATGAAATTCCTGATCTTGTCGCCCTCACTGAGTGCAAGGCCTGTTGAGTTAAGGCTCTCAAATATCAGTTGAGGATTATCATCTGTGCTGAGCGAAATATTTATAATTTCAAGTCTGCAGACCGCATCAAACAATTCATCAACTGTGATCTCCTGCCTCTGGATTCTCTCATAGAAATATTTATAATTCGCTGTAATATTGGAGCCAGGAATGTACTCGTCTTTATCCCCGAAAAGTTTTCCAAAAGCATTCTGATCATTCTTGACAGGCTTTAGCTTTATCCTTGTTTCATCTTCCTGCCATTCATCAATCAGATAGGTCTTTAATATTCTATCCGGGAGGTTGCCTTTTGCCGGAACCGCCTTACCATCAATCATGACATTATAAAGCGCAAGAAGCAGCAGCGAAACCGTGGTAAGTCTCTGCTGGCCATCTATGATGAGGAATTCATTAAAGCTGTCATCAACATGAGCAGATACTATGCTGCCGAAAAAATGGCTCTTTCTGCTTTTTCTGATAACTTTAACAAGATCATCGAATAACTGCTTGCAGTTCTCGGTTTTCCAGTCGTAATTTCTCTGATAAACCGGAATAACAAACCTCTTATCAGAGCCCTCCATATATTGAACTAATTTCTGTTCTGTACCTTTCACGGATTGTTTTACCACACACTGTATATTTCTTCTTCGAGTTCCCTTACTGCCTCGAGGTATTCTTTTTTGCCCCCAAAGAACTTTACTATCTTAGAAGGACTTCCTATCCTGCTGAAGGGATCAAGCTTTAGTATCTCCGTCTTTTCAACTTCATAGATTCCTGAATTCAGGTATTTATCAAGCAGAGCTTCAAGAACCTCCCTTGCAGTTCCACTGTATTTGCTGAGAAAATCTCTTTTCTTTACATTATTTGCCCGCTCTCTTCTTGTCAGCGGCTTCTTGTCAAAAGCGACATGACAGATAAAGTCGTAGTCGTCAACATCACTCATTCCCTGCTCGGCTTTCATTGTATCGAGGTCAATGCCCCTTTCGGCAAGCATCTTTCTGATGTTTTCTTTTCTGTCCTCTTTGTTCCACTCACTATTGAAAATATCGAGTGTCGCATATTCGCCAAGAACATTTTCCTTTGTGTAGTCGGTAATGCTTTCCTGACGGAGGAGCCTTCCGTTTACATCATAGACTGAAACTGTCTTATATATAATCTCTACTGCACAGCCATTTCTGTCAACATACGGCTTAGGATTTTTAGTATTGTATCCACCACCGGGTCCTATTGGGGGTGTATGGCCCTCTCCCTTAGGTTCGGGATCAAACTCATTATCAATTTCTATCGGGCCGTCCCAGTCGGGATCGCTGAAAAGTCTTGTGACTCCCCTGAAATCCATAACAACAAAATGAGTCTTTCCTTCTTTCTCTCGAATCCTTGTGCCACGGCCTATTATCTGTTTGAATTCTGTCATTGACCCTATCATCTCGTCAAGAACTATAAGCTTTGTCATCTTGCAGTCGGCACCGGTAGAGAGGAGTTTTGATGTTGTAGCTATTACAGGATAAGGAGCAGCCACGGAAATGAAATAATCAAGTTTCTTTTTGCCATAGTCATCGCTGCCGGTTATCCGGACAACATAATCGGGATTCTCCTTTACCATGTCAGCATTAAGGTTATTAAGGGCTATTCTCATTCTTTCCGCAGCATCTTCTGTTGCGCAGAAAACTATGGTCTTTGCCATTCTGTCTGTGCTTTTCAGATATTCGGTTATCTGAGCAGCAACCTGCTGAATTCTGTCTTCTATGACAATATTGTAATCATAGTCACTATTGGTATAGATTCTGTCCTCTATCTCATTTCCAAATTTATCAAGCTGACCTTTGTAAGGCCTCCATCCTTCACCGATGCTTGTTGTGACATTGATAACCTTAAACGGAGCAAGGAAGCCATCCTCTATGCCTTCCCTGAGGCTGTAAGTATAAATCGGATCTCCAAAGTAATTTATATTCGATACATATCTGGTTTCCTTGGGCGTTGCGGTCATGCCTATCTGAGCTGCTGAGCTGAAATACTCAAGTATCTTCCTCCAGGTGCTGTCAGCTTTTGCAGATCCCCTGTGGCACTCATCCACTATTATTAGATCAAAGAAATCCGCCTTGAAAAGGTCCCTGAAATTTTCTTTTCCGTCTTCTCCTACAAGTTGCTGATAAAGTGAAAAATAAACTTCATGGGATGTAACTGTGTTTGGATCATCCTTTGCAAAATTCACCTTATGGATAGTTTTTTCAAGCGGAGAAAAATCCTGTTGTATTGACTGGTCAACAAGGATGTTTCTGTCTGCAAGATACAACACCTTATGTACCATACCTGACTTAAGAAGACGATATACTATTTGAAATGCGGTATAGGTTTTTCCTGTGCCTGTAGCCATGACAAGCAGCAGTCTGTTCTTTCCCCTTGCGATTGCATCAACCGTTCTGTTTATCGCATTTCTCTGATAATATCTCGGCGCATAAGTATTCTGGCTTGAATAGTAGGGTTGATTTATTACCGTTTTCTGGTCTTCAGTGAGCCCGGCTCCATCGTTTGACTCGAGTCTGAATCTCTCTGTCAGTTCATCCGGTGTCGGGAAATCATCGAGAGTAAACTCTCTTTCAAGTCCGGTTAGAAAATCATGCTCAACAAATCCGTCACCGTTTGAAGAATAGGCGAATGGAATATCCATCATCACAGCGTAACACATTCCCTGCTGAAGTCCATGGGAAACACTATGGTTATTATCCTTGGCTTCAATTATAGCGATAGGATTGTTAGCGTTAAGGTAAAGTACATAATCAGCATACTTGGGCTTGCTGCGGACAGCCATATTGCCACGGAGATTGATTCTGCCGTCAGTGATCTTCGTCTCCATGGTTATCTTTCCCTGCCAGCCCTTATTCATAACTGCAGGGGTTATATAGTTCAGCTTGATATCTTCTTCAGACATCTGGTATTTTGGTATAAGTGACATTCTGCCGTCTCCTTATCAGAGTTATTTACTTTTATCAAGCTTTGTGAGTAATGATTTCACTAAAGAGAAAAATCTATTATGTCATCAAGCTGACAGTTAAATACGCAGCAGATCTTGCCCAGAACACCAAGACGGACTTCATCACCTTTTCCCATCTTAGCCATTACTGTTCCTCCCCCGAATGGTACAGCCATTCATTTTCTATTTCACTGTAATCAAGCCCCTGCGTTACACAGAAGTCCTTTATTGATTTCATGGCCTTTACATTCGGCTTTGCTTTATCAAGCTCCCATCTATTGACTGTGGAAAGCGCAACATGCAGTTCCTTCGCAAATTCCTCTTGCGTACAAAAAGACTTTTGACGAGTAATGCGGATAACTTCTCCTAAGCTCATTGAGCATCCTCCTTTCAAATCATCCCACAATTTACCGTAATTTTAGCGCAAATTAGGCGTTTTTTCAAGAAAGAACGCACTGTATAGCTGCAGAAATTTACCCTTACATTAGTCTCAAGATTACTGTAACTGGGCACAAGAGCTTATATAAAACCAAAATGCATCACCACAGGGCAAAATGCCGGAAAATGTATCATTTTTTACTCTTGCCATATTTTTCTGGTGATGTATAATATAATTGAAAGAGAAATTATGTTGTGAAAAAATGTTCAGAATAAATATTTAAGATGACAAATAAAATTGAAAGCATAAGGTTAATCCATAATATTTCCAGAACTGAATTATCTGTTCTTACAGGAATTTCCATAGCAAATCTGAGAAATATTGAAAAAAACAGGACCTCCATCGGGCTCGAACAATTAATGCGTATTTCTGACAGTTTAATGGTTCCTGTCCAGGATTTAATCATTAATCCTGACAGTAATTATCTTTCGTTTTTGGTAAAAAGCAAAAATGATATTACTTCCATTGGGCAAGCTATTGCCGATAACCGTAAAAAACTGTGCTTAACCCAATCTCAATTAGCTGCTATGACGGGCATAAACCGGCCACAAATCAGCTGTTATGAACATGGTCACAGATTTATGAATATTGAAACCCTGATAAAAATTTCAAAAACTTTGGCTTTAGCCTCGGAGGAAAAGAAAAATGCTCCTAAATGATAATGAATTATCTGATCTTCTTAACAAGCTCAGAGACATAGCCATCAAAAATGTGAAAATACGGTGGGAAATAAAATCAATCGTAGATGACAACGACAAATTGAGCAGAGATCCCACTCTCGAGAACAGCAATGTGAGCCGGCTGACCAGAGCCTACCTTGACCGCATGGGCGTGATACCGTTCCACCTCGAAGTGGGAAAAAGAACCGATCTTTCCAGCTTTTTCGCGTTTTATGACGTCGCGCATTCCATCAACTTTAACTGTCATATATCGAATGTATATTCCCTTGCAGCAGCTGTGATTCTGTCCCAGGGCAAAAAGCCCATAAATTACAGCCGTATCAATGGCAACGATGAATTTGTTATGGCTGTTTATGATATCTCCGGCAGGATTTTCAAGTTGTATACATTAGTCTCCGAAATGGACAGCTCCATACCGGTAACTGATGGAGATTCCACAGAATGTATCCTAGATGCATCAGAGCTTATAGAAGATATCCCTGAGCAGGATTTTCTCGAATCCGTATGTGACCTTCTTCAGCTGTCGGAAGAGATCAAGAATGACATAATTGACAGCTGGAAATGCAAGAAAAAAATAGAGAAAGCAACAGGAACCTCATTCGTTAACCCGCTTTATAAATTTGAAAACGATTTTGGGATTACGCCATATGAGGATAAGAACCTATGGTATGAATGGCTAAAATAAATAAACAGGAGGAAAACAGCATGCCCATAATCACCTACAACAACAAAGACTACCACATCCCACTCAGCCCCGACATCACAATTAAATTCGTCGAACGGGGCTGCGACCTTCTCACAGAGTGGTTCCTGACCTCCCTCGAAGCCCTCTCACACCCGGATAATATCCCTGATTTCAGCTGGGACGACTGCGGAGACATAATTATTCATAAGTCTTACGCAGTTGATGAGAGCAGCCCGGATTAAGCCTTTCCATATTCATATTCACTCGTCAGGGCGAGTATAAACAGCCGATCAGGCCCTGAGCGGCGATGATCCCCCAAAAAGGATCACCGCGTTCGGTTTATCGTTTATGATAACGGCAGTGTGGCTGTCACTTCTGACTTAAGCCGTACTGTCACCGAAGTGTGTGCCGGGTACTTTTACCGCTACTGCACGCACCGCATTTCCCTTTTCAGCACCCCCCGCATCTCAAAATTGAATTTCCGTCCATGTACGAGGACGGGCAAAACTATTGTGTTAAGCCCGTTTCCTCGTGAACGGGCGGAAAGGATTTAAAAATGTTGAACCTTGAAAACTTAACCCTTCCACTGAATGTGAGTGTGGAACCCGTAACTGTAGTCAAGAACTCTGTAGAGCTCACAGGACTTAAGATCTCTTCAGCTGAGGATGAGAAAACCGGATTCAGCGCTGAACCCATTGTCTATTATGACGATACGGATACAGCCGAGTCTGTCAGCCTCAAGATAAAGGAGATCATGATGAGCCCCAAGCCTGTCATCGATGTGCAGTGGATCACATGGCCGTATGTAAAGGACAATGTGTATCTCGCTGTCCAGCGTGTCAGTGAAGACCGGAACCTCGTCCGCAGGCCGTATCTCAACCTTGAACTGGTACTGAGAGTAAGGCTTGGCAACAGCGAGGACGGCATAACGAGCTATAAAGTCACAACAGGCGTCCTTAAGAACCTTGGAGTGACTGAAGAAGAACTCTACCGTGCTGCAGCGGGCAACTGCGAAGACAGCTATTCTGTCAAGGGCATGCAGGAAGTGCTCTTCGGTGAGGAACCTGAGCATGAAGACCTGTATGTCGTCAACAGCAGAAGCCGCATAGACGGAGCATCAGCCATCGCTTTTCCGGAAGTGTTTCAGGAATTCTGCGATGCGCATGATGAAGAGGACTGTTACATCCTTCCTTCTTCTACAGAGGAACTGCTGATCGTAAGAGGCTCTGCCGTAGATATAGGCGGAATACCTCTGCAGAAGCTGGCCGATATGGTCAGCGAGGTCAACAGCGCGGAAGTGGCCCCCGAGCTTCAGCTTGATCCGGTCGTGTACAGGTATGACACCGAGTCAAAGACAATATGTATTGCTGCCTCTGCAGAGGTGTGATATGGATGTCTATCAGCTTGTAACCGACAGGATAATCTCAGAACTTGAGAAAGGTACTGTTCCGTGGCTCAGGCCATGGTGCAGCGTGAGAGAAGGAGCATACAACCGCATAACAGGCCGCAGCTACAGCCTGCTCAATCAGCTGATGCTTATGCACAGCGGTGAGTATGCCACATTCAGCCAGTGGTCAAAACTCGGAGGCAAAATCCGGAAAGGCGAAAAGTCAGAGCATATAGTGTTCTGGAAATGGCCTGAAGAGGAGAAGACCGAAGAGAAGGACAAAGACAGGGAAACAGCAAAGTTGAAGCCGATACTGAAATACTACAGTGTATATCATGTATCGCAGGTCGAGGGCGTTAAGCCTCTCGAGACGGCATTGCCTCAGGTTAATGCCGAAGGAACAGGAGCAGCGGATAAGCTGCTCAGAGATTATACAGCAGCCGAGGACATAAGCCTGGAGTGTGAATATACCAGCCGGGCATTCTATTCACCGGCAACAGATACTATCCACATACCTAAGATGGATCAGTTCAGAGACACCGATGAATATTACTCGACTGCCTATCATGAAGCCATCCATTCAACCGGGAATAAAAAACGGCTGAACAGGATAGGACTTCAGAATGTGCGGTTCGGCAGTGAGAATTACTCAAAAGAAGAACTCGTAGCCGAAATAGGATCTGCTTTTCTGTGCCATCATTTTGGCATGGGAACAGACAGAAGCCTGGCCAATTCAGCTGCCTACATAGGAGGCTGGCTGAAGGAGCTGAACGATGACAGAAGACTCATTGTAATGGCCGCAGGACAGGCAGAGAAAGCTGCAAGGTACATACTTCAGTACAGCAGCGAAAAGGAGTGAAAACTCGCTGAAAGCAGGCGCAAAGGCGGCCTGTAAGATAATAAGGTAGAGATGCAATCGGCCCCGGGAAGGCCGAGACAGTCGGCAGCGTGAGCTGCCTGCCGAAGCCCGGCTGCTGCGAAATAAAGCAGCAGCCATGGGCTGAAGGCAAAAGGATCATTGACGCAGAAAGCGGCAATGACACCATGCGGTTTGTTTTGCGAGGGCAAAACATAATCTTGGTTTACCCGCATATTTATGTACGGGTAAACCGAGATAACTGCGTTATGCTGCTCTATTTGGGCGGCAGAGAAAAGTCAGACACAAGACTTCAAAGGTGTGGGTCAAACACAAGACCCGGTCATACCGCATGAATGCGGTATGACTCAAAAAATGTGTTTGCAATGCGGTGGTAACCGTTATTGCGGCTATATTTGCTTTAACTATACAGGATTAAGAAGGCCGCTTTCGCGGCAGGTTAAATATACATAATGGGACGAGACAAAAGAAACCTTTACTACAAGGATCTGCACCAGCAGGCTTATGAAAAATTAAAGAGCATGCAGGCTTTCGGCGAGAGCAAAAAGCAGGCCATGATAGACGGAACAGAGAAAGACAGGATCTTTTCCTTTTCCACCTACAAGACCTACCGGAAACATGTTGAATACTTTGTCAGGTGGATAAAAAAAGAACATCCTGAATGCACCACACTCAGGAAAGCTCAGAAATATGCAAATGAATGGCTTGAGAGCAGGGTTCAGACAATCGGTGAAGACGGCAGGCCCTTATCTGCGTGGACTATCCATGTTGAAGCTGCTGCGATTAACAAACTGTACGGCATATCCAAGGAAGATCCGGAGCGCTTTATTTCTCCACAGAGAAAGAGAGAGGACATCAGGCGAAGCCGCCTTGAGACTGAAAGAGACAGACATTTTTCCGAAGCCGGCAACAGGGAGCTTGTTGATTTCTGCAGGGCCACAGGCTGCCGCAGAAACGTCCTTGAGAAGCTTGAGGGACGGGATCTCTGGAGCCGTGAGAAAATGAAAGATGAGATTTTCATGTATGCTTATCCGGAAGAGCTCGGAGAGCTTACTGAGAAAGAGCAGAAGCATCTGGATGTGATGAGAGATGCTCTGGAAAACTTTCCTGAACAGGATTACTTCATCCATCACCGTCAGGACAAGAACGGAAGATACCGTTTCGCCCCGATAATAGGACCGCACAAGGCTGAGGTTATTGAGAGAATGCAGAATACCCCTTCACACGGCCGTGTATGGCAGCATGTGAGTTCTGCTGCAGACATACATTCCTACCGTGCCGATTACGCTACGGCGATATACAGGTCATTTGCAAGGCCAATAGAGTCCATTCCGTGGGAAAGAGCGAGATCCAACGGCAGAAAGTTTCAGAAAGATCTGTACATCTGCAGAAGAGATGAGAAGGGCAAAAAGCTTGACCGCCGGGCAATGCTGAAGGCAAGCAAGGCTCTCGGCCACAACCGCATAAGCGTTGTTGCGGATAATTACATACGAGGAATATGATATGCCAAGATACATGGGAAAGGGGCTGCTTTCTCTCAAAGAACTCCAACTAGCGAATATCGAGATACTTAATAATGGATATATCTCTGACGAGAATGTTATTGAGGTAAGGTCCACAATCGAGGAATACAACAGGCGCACTATGCTGATCAATGATCAGCAGGGAGAAATATCCGGGAAAACCAGAAAAATCGATATTTTGGAATCAAACAACTCAAAGCTGGAGTCGAACCTTAATATTGCTAAAAATCGTCTTGAAAAAGAGAGATCTGAGACTGAAAGTTTAAAAAAATCTTCAGACCTCAAAATATCAGAACTTAGTGAAAGTATTAATAATCTCTCAGCAGATCTTGATAAAGAACAAAAGCTCAATGACAACCTTATGCGCATCATGCGGGAAAGAGCCAACGCTTTGAGGGGAATACGCCCCAGAAAGGCGCATGACGGTTACATTGTTCTGAGCAGCAGACAGTTCGAGCAGCACTACACCTACACATACACGGGCAGAGAATTAAATGATCTCCCATACGAGATACGCCGCGCCCACAGGTACTCCTACACAGAGCACCGCACGGCGCTCTGTTGGAGGACAACGATACAGACTCCTCACGATGCCAGTCTTCCCTTTGAAACGATAAAGGACACGATTGGGGATACTCTGATTCTTACAGTACTGCCGGATCTCGGATGTACTCGAAACTATCCGCTTGATGATTTTGAGTTTGAGGACTATTACATGGATGAAATGAATCTTTACCGCATTCTGTGCAATGCCAACTTCCGTTCAGGATTTTGGGAGTGTGATGTGTTTACAACCCGGCCGCTGGAGATTCCTGCAGGCAGGCGTGAGCCGCCTAAAGCGAAGCCGGCGGGAGGCAAAAAGTCAAAGAAGAAGGGTTCTTCTTCCAAAATTTCGCCGCTAGAGGAGACTGAATCTGACAGTTCCGATGATTTATACGGGAGATTATCAGAGACGCCGGATTGGGAGGATACGAACAGGGTGAGAGAGAGATAAAAACAGCATATATCTTACGAGCCTTCGGCAGAATCGTGCCGGAGGTCTTTTTTCGTCAAAACTGCTAATTTATAGAGGGAATATTTTACGTGTTCTACAGAAAAATAAACTCAGTAACTCCTTCAAAATGTGGTAAAATACATATAAAATTGAAATTCTCAAACATTAAAATTTCAAAATTTGCGGAGGCTCGTATGACTATATGTTATGACAAGCTCTGGATGAAAATGAAAGAGAAAAATATCAGGAAGCTTGAAATGATCAAGCTCTCGGGCATCACCACCAATCAGATGGCAAACATGGGCAAGAACAGTGAAGTCCGCCTTGGCGTGCTCATTAAGGTGGCCGCAGTCCTTGACTGCAGGATTGACGATATAGTTGACTATTGGGTTTAAGACAACGGGAGATAACATGTCACAAAAACAGGTAAAATCAAAACAGAGGGTGGCCGACCACGGCGAGGTGTTCACGGCAGAGCGTGAGGTAAACGCTATGCTCGACCTTGTGGGGAATATGTTTGAGCAGGACGAAACCAAGACTTTCCTTGAGCCTGCATGCGGCGACGGAAACTTTCTCGCGGAGATACTCCGCAGAAAGCTTTCCCTCGTCAGGAGCAAATATAAACCGCAGTTCGGCAGCTGCGCTGATTATGAGCTGCATGCAGTCAAGGCTGTCATGAGCATTTACGGAGTCGAGCTCCTTGAGGACAACACCAAAGCCTGCAGGGAAAGGCTTTTCAAAATATGGGACGATGAATATACCGCCGTGTGTAAGGACGAGGCGAGCGACGATACAAGGGAAGTCGTGAGGTTCATACTTGAGAGAAATATCCTGAACGGCGATGCTCTCACACTCCTTCAGTCGGACGGCGAGCCGATAATATTCAGCGAATGGACCTTTCCCGACAACAGCTTTAATGTCAAGAGGAGGGACTTCCGCCTTGATGTCCTTATGAGCGAGAACCCAGACGAGGAAAACTATATGCAGGAGGCTCAGCTCTCGCTTTTCGGTGATGCCCCCAACAGCATCGACTTCTGGGAGGAGGACCCCGACACCCACGAGAAGATACCGAAGCCGGTAAAGACCTTTGAGCTTTGCCACTATAAGAGTATAAAGGAGCAGTAACATGCCGAGAATAATAACAGGATATAACCCCGATGTGCTCTCATGCCTTGCGAACCTCTCCAATGATGAGGTCTTTACTCCGCCTGAGGTCGCTAACGCAATGCTCGATATGCTCCCCGAGGAGCTTTTCATGAGCACAGAAACAAAGTTCCTCGACCCTGCCTGCAAGTCGGGCGTGTTCTTAAGGGAGATAGCAAAGAGGCTTCTCTCTTATCAGGTGCCGGACTACGAGAGGATAACCGACGAGCTTAACTATAAACGCAGGATGAAAACCCCATTCACCGCAGAGGAGGAAGCATGGCTTTCCGCACTCAGGGAGAGGGTCGACCACATAATGCACAATCAGCTCTACGGCATAGCCATAACCGAGCTTACAAGTCTGCTTTCACGCAGAAGCCTTTACTGCTCGAAGTACCCCAACAGCAAATATTCCATCTCATCCTTTGATGATGTCAGCGGAAACATCCGCTATAAAAACATAAAGCATTCCTTCCGTGACGGCCGCTGCGTTTTCTGCGGAGCAAGTCAGAAGGAATATGACCGCGGCGACCTTCTCGAGTCCCACGCTTACGAGCTTATCCACACAACAAAACCACAGGAGATTTTCAATATGAAGTTTGATGTTATCATAGGTAATCCACCGTATCAGCTGAGTACTGGTGGTAATAGAGCACAGGCAACTCCCCTTTATGATAGATTTGTTGAGCAATCAAAAAAATTAAATCCAAGGTATTTATGTATGATAATCCCTTCTCGTTGGTTTGCAGGTGGAATGGGATTAAGTGAATTTAGGACATCAATGATAAAAGACTCCCGCTTAAGAAAGCTTGTGGATTATCCTAATTCAAAAGATTGTTTTGAAGGTGTAGATATCGCAGGTGGCGTTTGCTACTTTTTATGGGATAGAGATAATGTAGGTACTTGTGAAATTACAAGTATTTTAGGTAAAGATTCAAGTACTATGACAAGAAAGCTTGATGAATTCGGCGATTTAATAATTAGATCAAATACAGCTATTCCAATAATTCATAAAGTAAAAAACAAGTCAAAAGCTTTCCTTTCTGATAAAGTATTATCATTAGATCCATTTGGCTTCCCCACTACTGAAAAAGGTAAAGAAAAAACATTTACAGGTGCAATTAAACTAATTCATAGTAAGGGAATCGGCTATATCGATAGAAGAAGTGTTTCCAAAAACATAGACTTAATTGATAAGTACAAAGTTTATATTGCAAGAGTAGTACCTTCTAATGGCGAAGTAGGTATTGATCCATCTAAAGGTTATAATGCTATAACACAGCCTCGAATTTTAAAGCCTGGTGAAGTATGTAATTTCACCTATATGATTCTTAACTCTTTTGATTCAGAGCGAGAAGCTAAAAATTTTCAAAAGTACGTTTCACTTAAATTTGTTAGATATATGTTAAGGCTTACATATTCTTCGATGAACATATCTAAAGGGAATTTTATCTTTGTTCCTGATATGGATTATACAAAAGAGTGGACAGACTTTGAATTATACGATTATTTTGGGCTAAGTCAAGCGGAAATTGATGGTATAGAATCTCTCATTAGGCCTATGGAGCAAGATTAATGGAAAGTATATTAGTTCAATTGCAGAAAATAAGAGCAAGGCAGGAAATGAGGTCTTTCTTAAAGGTAATCAATGATAACAAAGATAATAAATGCATTGAAGAAACTTTGATTTTCAAAGCATTGAAATTGATTAGTGAAAGCGGAGAATTTGACACTGTTTTATCTGAAAAAAGAGTTTACTATCGTTCAAGAGGAATTGATCTTACTCAAAAAGATCAAATCATCGGCCACGGAATATCCGTTTATGGAAAAGAAATGAAAACTTCAGGATTTGACAAATATGGGTCAAAAGAACCTCCCATAGGTATCGCCTCAAATGCCAGAAATAATGTACACGGAATGGGATATCTATATTTATCAGAAGATGAATATACTGCGTGTGCTGAAATTAAACCAACTTCAGATATGTTTATTTCACTTGCAAAATTTGAAATTGCAAAGCCATTGACTGTTATAGATTTACTAACTAATAAAAGAATAGAACAAACAGAAAAATTTCATAATGAATATAAAATATATCCGGCTTTTCTTATTACAGAAGTAATGAACTTATTTACTGTAAATAAATCTGATGAGGTGTATGCGACAACACAGTTTATCAGTGACTATTTCCGTAAATGTGGGTATGGTGGAATTAGATATAAAAGCGCTTTAACTGGGAAAGGTAATCTTACTATATTTAATTCCGATGAGAGATTTATTCACTTTATTTCAAGCAAAATAGTTTATTGTAGCCGTCCTATGTATAGTTTAATAAACCTTGATGATTCAAAAGAAATACAACAATCAGATAAAGAAGGCCCAGATATTTTAAAATTAAAAGAGGATTTAAGATATACACTTGAAAGAATTGATAAAGAAAGTGAAAGAAATGCCAACTGAAAAAGCCTTTTTCCCCGCGAGGCCGGAGATACAGCCTATGATATATGCCTATGAGGAGAACAACCCTCTGTATAAGGGCATGCTGAAGATAGGCTATACAAAATTTCATGATGTTGAGAAGAGAGTGGCTCAGCAGTACCCGACAGTAAGGCCGGGCGGCAAGCCATATAATATAGTGTTCGCCGAGTCTGCGATGTACTCTGACGGCGGCAGCTTCATGGATCATGATGTCCACCGCTACCTTGAGCGCCACGGAGTTGAGCGCCTTGACGGCGAGTGGTTCCGCTGCGGCGTCAGGGAAGTGAGAAACGCATGGCTTGCCGTGAGGAACCGCACCGAGTATGATGACATGAGGGTGAATGACTTCCCCATGCGCCCCGAGCAGAAAGATGCCGTGGATAAGACGATAAGGTACTTCCGCTCAACAGAGGGAGAGACGAGCTTCAGAATACCCAAGTTCCTCTGGAACGCAAAGATGCGTTTCGGAAAGACCTTTGCGTCCTATGAGCTTGCGAAGAAGATGGATTTCAAGCGTGTGCTGATACTCACCTTCAAGCCTGCCGTTCAGTCTGCCTGGAGAGATGACCTGATGACCCATGTGGATTTCACAGGCTGGCAGTTTATAGCAAGACCGCAGAACCCCGGCGAGCCGACAACTGACGAGCAGTACAGAAGAGCCGACAAGTCACGGCCGATAGTATGCTTCGGCTCATTTCAGGATTACCTCGGAGTAAACAAGCTGACAGGCGGCATAAAGGCCAACAATGAGTGGGTGCATACCACAAACTGGGACCTCGTCATATTCGACGAATATCATTTCGGCGCATGGAAAGAGAGCGCAAAGAAGCTCTTCGAGTCCGAGGACGAGGACAACATTACCGATGACGATTACTCAAAGTATGACAGAGGAAATGCCTATGATGAGACTTTCCTCCCGATAACAACGAGATACTATCTCTATCTTTCCGGAACGCCGTTCAGGGCGCTGAATTCCGGCGAGTTCATAGAGGATCAGATATACAACTGGACATATTCCGATGAGCAGAGGGCAAAGGATAACTGGGTCGGTGAGGATAACCCCTACGAAGCCCTGCCGAGAATGGTGCTCATGACCTACAAGCTGCCGGATTCAATAGCGCAGATACCCGAGCAGGGAGAGTTCGATGAATTCGACCTGAATGTGTTCTTCAAGGCAGAGGGACACGGCGAAAAAGCAAAGTTCAAATATGAGGAGTATGTGAGCCGCTGGCTCAAGCTCATAAGAGGCGCATACCTCGAAACCGAGATGGATTCCCTCAAGATGGAGGCGAACCGCTCGAGCATAGGCTCGGACAAACTGAAAAAGACCGCCCACAGGCCTCCGCTGCCTTTCTCGGATTCAAAGCTTGTGAATATACTCAGCCATACCCTGTGGTTCCTGCCGAATGTCTCCAGCTGCGAGGCAATGGCGAACCTGCTGAGGAAAGACAATTTCTACAGAAACTATACGATAAACTGCTGCGCAGGCACGGCCGCAGGAGTGGGACTTGCTGCCCTCGAGCCTGTTCAGAAGAGCATGGCGGATCCTCTCCGCTCAAGAACGATAACCCTGACCTGCGGCAAGCTCGTCACAGGCGTCACCGTTAAGCCGTGGACAGGAATATTCATGCTCCGCAACCTGAAGAGCCCCGAGACATATTTTCAGGCGGCATTCAGGGTTCAGTCACCGTGGGTGGTTGACGGCGAGATAATGAAAGAGGAGTGCTATGTATTCGATTTTGCGATAAACAGAGCGCTCAAGCAGATAGCCGATTACGGCTGCCGCCTCAATGTTGACGGCAGGGTAAGTCCCGAGCAGAAAGTCGGCGAATTCATACATTTCCTGCCTGTCCTTGCCTATGACGGAAGCAGCATGAAGCAGGTTGACGCAGCCGATATTCTCGATTTTGCGATGGCCGGCACAAGCGCAACATTACTTGCAAGGCGCTGGGAGTCAGCTCTTCTCGTCAATGTTACGGACGACATACTGAAGAGCCTGCTCAACAACAAAAAAGCTCTGGATGCCCTCATGAAGATAGAGGGATTCAGAAGCCTGAATCAGGACATAGAGACGATAATCTCCAAATCGGAGAAGGTCAAGAAAGCCAAGAAAGAGGGCGGGGAAGGCCTTTCCGAAAGGGATAAAAAGGAACTCACCGAGGAGGAGAAGGAGTACAAGTCGAAGCGCAAGCAGATACAGGAAAAGCTTATCAAGTTTGCGACCCGAATTCCGATATTCATGTACCTGACAGATTACCGTGAGCAGACCCTCGTTGATGTCATAACCACCCTCGAGCCGGGAATATTCCGCAAGGTAACAGGACTTGAGAAAGAGGACTTCAACATGCTCTGCGACCTGAACCTTTTCAACAAGGATCTCATGAACGATGCCGTGTGGAAGTTCAAGCGCTATGAGGACAGCTCGCTTTCCTACGCAGGAATAGACATGCACATCGGAGAGGATGTAGGACTTTACAACACAGTCATTTCCGCTGACGAGTTCTACGGCCGCAGCGATAAGGACTACAGAGAGTTCTACGAGGAACAGCAGGCAAGCGCAGCCCTCATTGAAAACACGGAGAAGGATCTCCCTGCCGTCGCCTTTGCTTATGATGAAGAGGACGAGGACGAACCCGAACCGCCAAAGCCTGTAAAGAAGCCTGAACCGGAGCCGAAGCAGACCCGGCGTGTCGGAGGCAGCTACACTCCTTCGCCAAAGAGCGCAGCTCCCGGAGCTTCTGAGGGTTCATCGGGCCGCAGCGCTTCCCAGCCGTCTTACGGCAGGTTTACTGCTGCGTCCGGGACATCAAAGCCTGCTTCAGGCCGCTACACACCCGCTCCGAAGTCATCAGAGCCGGCATCTTCCGGCAGATACACGCCTGCTCCCAAGCAGAGCTTCACTCCTGTCCCGAGCATCCGCCCTGCGGAGCAGCCGAAGCCTGCAGAGCCCGTGGCTCCGAAGTTCGACGAGTCATCTGTTGATATCGGCACACGCGTGAGCCACAAGGCATTCGGCAGCGGCAGCGTATCGAAGTTTAACAGCAGACACGACAATATATTCGTGCTTTTCGATGACGCAAAGTACGGAGAGAAAGCCTTCATGTTCCCGAATGCGTTTTTGCAGGGATTTTTGAAGGTGGAAGGGTGAGTTATTGCATAACAGCTGCTGATGAGAGAAAATATAAAAGTGCTTTATCAGCAGCATTTTGTAATTGTTTTTATTGCCGACTTCTGACAGCCCAAAATAACGGTGAATAGTATTATGAAATTTATCATCTAATAGCTGGAGGATTACCATGAAACGTTTCACAGCAGCTTTATTAAGTGTGCTCATGATCCTGAGCATGTCACTAAATTCATTTGCAGCGCTGGATTATACAAGTTACCTTGACTCAGTATATGATAGCCTTGAAACAGTAAATGATTCCTGTACCGGTGCCCCTCAGCAGAGCGCAAACGGCGCATACAGATGTGTGGAGATGCTTGAGATAATCGCATTTGAACTGGATTCGTCATTTGAATATACAGAGTATATTTCAGGTGTCATAGACGATATGGAGACAAATGATGATTCATGTACCGGTGCTCCTCAGCAGATAGCTAACGGAACATACAGAATGGTTGATATGCTTGCCATTATAGCACTGATGCTTGATGATGACGGTACTTACAGCGAGTATATAAGTGATGTCCTTGATGATATGTCAACCATAAACAGTAAGTGCGAGAGTGCACCTCAACAGTCTGCTAACGGCATTTACAGGGTTGTGAATATGCTGCAGATAATTGCCCTCGAGCTCGACCCGAATGGAATCTATACATCAATCATTGAGAGCGTCGGAGATTCATTGTCGGATAATGATAAAAACTGTACCGGAGCGCCACAGCAGCTTGCAAACGGCGCTTACCGGACAGTGGAGATGCTTTATATAATAGCCAATGAGTGGGATACTGCCGGCACTTATTCCGAGATATTAAGCGGTGTCCTTGATACCCTTGAGGAAAATAACGATAATTGTAACGGCGCCCCTCAGCAGAGCGCAAACGGCTTCTACAGAGCAGTTGAGCTCCTGTATGTAATAGGCAATACGCTTGCCTGACGGTAAGCTGTCAGATAAAACCGGAGGAGGATTTATCAAATGAGCAGATATTCGAAGAAAATTATCAGTGTGCTGGCAATGATGCTGACACTTCTTGCAGTGCTGACAGTGACAGCTGCCGGCGCATCAGCAGAGAACCTGTATGTTTCAGGAAATTATTCCCTTAACTATACCAGAATCAAGAATTCCTCCCTCGCAGCTTCAGATAACGGCTATGTGAGAGTGATTAACCTTGATGACGGAATCATCGCCGAGGAATATGACGATAACCTCAAGCTGCTCGCAAAGCATACCATCACAAAAGAACTTGATATCTATGGTGGATTCTTCAGCGGCAGCGATGCCTACTACTTCATCTTCGGACAGAATAATGAGGAACAGAACACAGATAAAGAGGTCATCCGTGTGGTAAAGTACAGCAAGAGCTGGCAGAGAATATCGGCAGCATCACTGAAGGGAGACTCGGAGTTTGCCCATGAAGTGCGCTATCCGTTTGACTATGGAAATGTAAGCTGCGCAGAATCCAACGGCTACCTCTATATCGTCACAGGACATGAGGGTTATGTTGATGCTTCTGTCGGCCAGGGACATCAGGGCTATCTCATGTTTATGATTAAAGAAAGTGACATGAGCTGGAAACTGGCAGACGCCGACCTGTGGCATTCTTTTTCCCAGCATATAACAATCATGGACGATGACCATATCTATGTTGCCGAGGAAAGTGAGGGAAGCGAATGTACCAAAGTAACGCAGTATACCGCTTCATCCCTCAGCAGTGATGAGCGTGACTATTTCTATAATGACCCGACTGTCTCAGTTTTAAGCTATGGCGGAATGAGAACATCTGCCTGGGCAGTTGCCACTTATGCTACGGTTGACGCGATTTCATATTCCTCAAGCAATGTTCTCGTGCTCGGAACCTCAATCGTCCAGGACCGCTATTCCGATTCGAGCTATACAAAGAGCTATAACATCTACCTGACCGTAACTCCGATAAATAACTTCACAAGTGAGGCAAGCAAGCTTGTATGGCTTACAGACTGCGACGCAGAAGATGGATTCAAAGATGTAAAATTAACAAAGATAAATGACAACAGATTCCTTGTCAGCTGGGAAAGCTATACCGAGGAGGAGTCCATAGGCTCATCCACCGAGATGGATTCACTGAATTCCCATGTCCTCCATTATGTGTTTATTGATGGAAACGGCGCCAAGCTCTCCAAGGAGTTTACCGCTGCAGCAGCTATAAGCGACTGCGAACCGGTACTCAAAAACGGCAAGGTCATATATTATGCTTCGGATAATTCTGTTGTTGCCTTCTATACGATAGATGCATCAACAGGCGAGTTCTCAAAGAAGCTGTATAACACCTGCGGAGTAAACGGCAAGTGGGAATATGCAAACGGTACCCTCGTAATAACCGGAAGCGGAGCAGTCAACGGAAATACAGAGTGGTGGGGAGGAACTTCACCGTTTATCGAGTTTTCCGATAAGATAACAAAGATCGTAATTAATGATGGAATCACAGCTATTGGAGATTATGCTTTCTGCGGCCTCGATAAAGTTACGACAGTTGAGATTGGCAAAGATGTAAAGTCAATCGGAGTCTGTGCTTTTTCAGACTGTGAAAGCCTTGGAGATGTTTATCTTCCAAGCGGACTTGTGTCAATAGGAGAGAAAGCCTTCTACGGACGCAGACCCTATACGAGCTGCACATTCATCCCGAAGACTGTGACATCCATTGGCGAAGATGCATTTTCAAGCGGCTGGTTTTACACCACCACTTCAGGCATATCTTACATTAATTACACTACCATATACTGCGAGTCAGGTTCTGCTGCCGAAAAATATGCAAAGAGCAACGGTATAGAGTATGTAACGGCAGCTGTTACGCTTAAGAATAAAACTGTAAATGCTACAGGAAAGGCAATATCCATCAAGAAGGCCACGACTGTCGGTACCGAAGGAAAAGTAAGCTATAAATATTACACAAACAAAAAGTGCACAACCCTGACCACCACCGCAAACGGAGCAAAATCCAAGGGCGCAGCGCCGTCAAATCCCGGAACATATTATGTCAGGGCAACGGCTGCTGCTTACAAGTCATTCGGAGAGGTAAAAAGCAACATAGCAACTCTGACAATCAAGAGTACTTCATCTCATCCGTTTACAACCGACTCTGTCAAGAAAAGTGATCTTGCGGTAAATCAGGTTGTGAAGGATACAGCCAGCAACGGAAAATACAAGATAACTTCTGTCACAAAGAAAAGCGGTGCTGTGAGTGGCGGCACGGTTACCTATCTTGCACCCTGCACCAAAAAGGTGGGCAGCATCAGCATAAAGAATACAGTCAGCATATGCGGCATCAAATTTAAGGTCACTGCTGTTGCAAACAAGGCACTGTACAAAAACACGACCATAACGAGCCTTACCATCGGTAAGAATGTCACTTCCATAGGAAAATATGCATTCTACGGATGCACAAAGCTCAAGACAATAACGATAAAAAGCGCATCGCTGACATCAAAGTCACTCGGAACGAAGTCCTTCTCGGGAATCTACTCAAAGGCAGTGGTCAAGGTTCCCAAGGCCAAATACAGCGCCTATAAATCACTGCTCACAAAAGCCGGATTTGCAAAGAAGACTCAGAAGGTTGTCAAGTATTGAGGCGCCTGCCCTGAATTAGTTACAGGCATATGAGGAGAGGATGAATATGTTGAAGAAGTTATTGTCGGTTCTGCTGCTTTGCAGTTGTCTGTTTCTGTGCTGCCCTCTTAATGCTGTCGGGGTTGATGCAAAAACAGTTACTTACAGCCTTTATCTGGATATTGATTTTGAGAAAAATACTATCTTTGACAAGGATGATGTTATCCTTCAGGTCGATGATGAGAGCTTTACTCTCCCGCATGGTGAGTATTTCACAAAACTGATTGAGGTTTCCGGCAGTAAGCACACTGTAAAATTCAGAGTGGATGGCAACGAGAAAAATGACAAAATTATCAAATTTCTTGCTCATGAGGATACAACATTGTCATGTCATCTTGAGACTTCTGACGGAACGCTTGAGGTCGATAATATCCGGCTCAAGAGCACTCTTTATGGATCAGCACTGACCGTTCCTGATTTTGTTAACATGAAGCTTTCGGATGCGTTATCCTGCCTTGAGGATAATGGATTCATGAAGTACAGCTATCCTGATGAGGTCTGGGCTGCCGGAAACTGGATAGTAACCTCACAGAGTATCAGTGCCGGAGAAAATGCTGACAAAAATGATGAAATCGTCCTTGAGTGTGTAAAGATAGATGATGATAATGAGAATCAGCTCGTTCAATATAATGACTCATTCTTATTGAATCGTGATACCGGATCAGCGGAATTAAAGACTAATTCTGAAAAGCCGTTTCAGCTATACCTCGATATACAGCTTGAGGATTCACTCGACTATGACCTTGATCTTTCCATAGATGGAGAGCCGGCAATAGTCATAGGTGAAGGAAACTGGTACACACTTCTCTCTACTTTGGGTAAAGGTACTCATTCGCTGGTTTTCAGCAGAGCCGGCAAAGAGTCTGTCAGTTCTGAATTGAAGGTGTATCTTTACAAAGATACAACACTTTCATGCAGCATTGAGGAAGAGAAAAACTGCGTTAATATAACCTCACTGAAATATAATTTTTCCATTGAACAGTCATCAATAGAAGTACCGGATGTTATCGGCATGAGCCTTTCTTATGCGACAGCAACACTGAAAGAAAATAATTTTGTAAATGTCCGGCAGACATCAGATGACGGAAGCTCTATGAAAGAGCCTGATGAATGGGTAGTTATTTCACAGAGTGTTGCTGCAGGTGACACTGCTGATAAAAA
>R21__coassemble_749_pt1 | contig 25292 bp, 19 predicted proteins | sample R21__metabat2_high_PE_066 | metagenome-assembled genome bin R21
TACTTTAGTCAACAGAACAACGCTCTCAACGTGTGCAGTCCCCGGGAACAGATCGCACGGCGTCGCCTCGTGTATCACCCATCCGAGCTCACCGAAAAGCTTGAGATCCCTCGCAAGCGTTGCCGGATCGCAGGAAACATAAACCACCCTTTCGGGGGACAAATCATCTATAGTGTGTATCAGATCGGGGGAACAGCCCTTGCGCGGCGGGTCTATGACTATCACATCAGGCTTCTCTCCCCTGTGGGCAAGAACCTCAGCAGCCTTTGCCGCATCACCGCAGATGAATTCCGCGTTTCGAACCCCGTTTGCCGAAGCGTTGGCTTTTGCGTTCTCTATCGCCTGCTCTACTATCTCAACTCCAATGAGCTTCTTCGCCTTACCTGCCATCGTGAGTCCTATCGTGCCTGCGCCGCAGTAAAGATCCATGAGATTTTCTTTTCCTGTGAGACCCGCATACTCAGCCGCCTGTGTATACAGCTTCTCCGCCTGATCCCTGTTTACCTGATAGAAGGAAAGCGGCGATATCGCAAACTTCAGGCCGCACAGCTCGTCAGTTATGAAATCATCTCCCCACAGCACTATGCTCCTGCTGCCAAGTATGACATTGGTCTTTTCACGGTTGATGTTGAGTATAAAGCCCTTAAGGTTCGGCAGATTGAGCCTGAGCATCTCAAGCAGTTTGTCGGAGTGCCTCAGATTCTCCCCGTTTATGACAAGGCAGAACATCAGCTCATCCGTCTTTGCGGCTTTTCTCAGGTATATGTGACGGATAAGTCCTCTGTGCTTCTCCTCATTGTAAATCATATCAGGATTGCCGTATTCATCGTACCACTGCCTGAATATATCAGTTGCAACAGCAAAATCTTCAGGCTGCAGCAGACATTTTTCAGCATCGATTATCCTGTGGGAGTGCCCTGCGTAAAAGCCGAGAATGAGATTCCCGTCCCTGTCAAGTCCGACAGGTATCTGAGCCTTGTTGCGATAAAAGCAGCGGCCGGCGGCGCCGATTATCGGCCTTATGTTCAGGCCTTTAAAGCCGCCGATGCGCTCGAGGGCATCCATCACCCTTGCCGTCTTTATCTCAAGCTCCGCTTCATAGCTTATGTGCCTGTAAACACAGCCGCCGCACTTTTCAAAATACGAGCAGTCGGGTGTCTCTCTGTCGGCGGAGGGCTCAAGAATCTTCTCAGCCTTGCCGAAAGCGAGGTTTTTCTGCACCTTGAGAATGTGGCAGCTTATTCTGTCACCCACAGCTGTCTGCGGTACGAACACCGCCATTCCCTCATATCTTCCGATGCCTGAGCCCTCAGCGCTCATAGCATCTATTTCAAGCTCAATTATGTCGTTTTTCCTGAGTAATGTATTTTCGTGTTTTTTCATGTTTGCCTGTATTTTCACATTTGTCTGTTGATTATTCTGAAAATTATGCCGGCAGTGCCATCTCTGTCAGCACTTATTTTTTCGAAGGCTGAAGGAAGCTTTCACAAAGCTCATTGAAATAATCAGTACTATTCAAAATAATGCTGTATATCCGGCAGAGTCTGCCGGCTTCCTGTGTCCCGGATATATGCAGAGAAATATATCAAAATTCTGTCCTGATGCCCGTCTGCACAACTTCATAACTTCTTAACTGCAAAGCTGCACAGCTGCAGAGCTTATCAGCTGTTCACGGAATTTACCGTGTTCCCCTCAAGATATGACCTTAGATTGTCCGCCACTATCTTCACAAGCCTCTGCCTTGCATCCCTTGATGCCCATGCAATATGGGGAGTTATCACACAGTTCTTCGCCGAGAGCAGAGGATTGTCACATTCCGGAGGCTCCTTTATCATCACATCAAGGCCTGCGCCGGCAATCAGGCCGCTGTTCAGCGCGTCAGCAAGATGCTGCTCGTTTATCACGGCTCCCCTTGAGGTGTTGATGAGAAAAGCTGTCGGTTTCATCAGGCTCAGAAGCTTCCTGTCAACAAGCCCCCTTGTGTCATCGGTCAGGGCGCAGTGAATGGACACAACATCACTCTGTGAGAAAACCTCTTCTATATTCGTCCGGCGGTATCCTTCGGGCATTTCTCTCGGTGTCCTGTTAAAAACGAGTATATTCATCCCTAGCGCACGGCCGAGGGCGGCAACAGTCCTTCCGATATTGCCGAAGCCCACTATTCCGAGAGTCTTTCCGTAAAGCTCAAAAATCGGGAGAGTCTTCCAGCTCATCTCTATTGCATCATCCCAGCCGCCGGATCTTACGGTGTCGCTGAGCTCTGTGACATGGCCGCAGAGTCTGAGGATAAGCGAAAATGCAAGCTGGGCGACAGTCTCCACGCAGTAGAACGGAATATTAGTGACCGTTATGCCAAGCTCCGTCGCCGCCTTTGTGTCTATGGTGTTGTAGCCCGTGGCAAGCGCTCCTATATATCTGAGCTTAGGAAGCGATTTCATCACTTCTCTGCTCATCACTATCCTGTTCATTATTATTGCATCTGCGTTCTTTGCTCTCTCAGTGACAAGCTCTGCAGGTGTGTTGTCGTAATATGTGACAGAACCGAGAGCCTCAAGAGGCTCCCATGTTATGTCACCGGGATTTGTTGTCTTTCCGTCAAGGATAACTATGTTCATGTAATTTCTCTTTTCTTAATTTTTGTAAGAACGATGATACAATAAAAAATGTGGTACTGCAACAATTTTTTAGGCATTATCATAAAGCACAAATAATACACAATTAAAATTAAAAAGCCCATCGATTCTTTATCGACAGGCTGTAAAATCAGGCATTATTTACTTATGAACAGATAAAAAACACATCCGAATATAATAGCTAATGTAAAAACATAAAGTGAAAACACAATTTTATGTTCTCTGAAAGTTATCTCTTCATCTCCAAATTTTACGGAAAAGAATATATAGAGAAAATTTAACAAGACAAATCCAAATAAAACAAAGCATAGAAATATGTCATTCAATGCCGCCCAGTTGGCATAAAGAAAAACAGCAACAACTACATCCAGCAAAAAAAGCTCAAGGCTTTTAAAACTTATTATTTTTTTCATACTCAATACCAGCTCATTACCTTACTAAATGTCGAAAAAGTTCCTCTATACCCAGATGCGCCTTTGACAGTGTTTGCTTTCTCATTCCAACTGTTGTAAGCATTTACATAGCACCCATTTTTCAAATAAACGGTTACTTTTAAACCAGTTGTAAAATTTTTAGTCTTAGTTCTTATTGTGTCTATCATCATTGAAGAAAACGAGGGAAACTTATAGCCCAATACAGTACCGGCAAAAATTCTCGCTGCAGTTATCACCTTTGATCTGGAAGCTGCAGAGACAGCTTTACCCAGCACACTTGTGGGATTTATGTATGCAGCAGCGAGGACAGAAGTAATCTCTACACCATAATCCAACAACTTTAGATAAACCTTTTTATCCATATTCAATGCGTAAACCATTGCCTGCTCTTTTGTCAGATATGCTATCTGAGTACAGACACTATTACTTGATGTCGTCATTGAATTGGAATTCGGTTTCCATTGTTTACTTTGCGATAAAGTTGAACTGTAGGAACTGTATGTATCGGTATTCATCGAATATGTTACTTTTTGCGATGAATAACCTTCTTTCAATGTAAATTTAACATAATATGTACCAGTTGTCAATCCGGCCTTAATTATGTATTTATTTCCGCTTCTTGAGACAGAGCATTTTTGTTTGGTTTCAAAAAATGCCGTTTTCTTGTAAAGGACCGGATTGGATACACAGTTTGCATCAACGGTTATGTTATATTCTCCCTGACTTGTTATCTTAACAGAAATTTTATAGGATTTTCCAACTGTTGCAGCAGCCTCGGCACCAAACGCAAATAAAAAAATAGACAATGCTGTCAATAGTGCAGTGAGCTTTTTAAGAGTTACAGTCAGCTTTTTCATATTTTCACCATGCTTTCCACTTTGGTGAGTCAATTATATATATATATGAATTTTGTCAAGCGGACTTTTAAAAAACTACTGAGTATTCTCATCTGCAAAACATCAATAATTATTTGTATTCACAGCATGATTGTGATACTATTGAGTGGAAATTTATCAAAGACAGGTACACAAAATGAAAGTATTGCTTGAAAACCTTACAAAGAAATTTCCAAACAGGAACAGGAAAATCAAAGAGGACTTCGTGGCTGTTGACAGCTTCAGCTTTGAGATACCGGATGGAAAGCTCATAGGTCTGCTCGGACCCTCCGGCTGCGGAAAAAGCACAACCCTCAACATGATCTGCGGACTTGAGATACCTACAAGCGGAAAGATATATTTCGGCGATGATGATGTGACAAACCTCCCGCCCGAGATAAGAGGAGTAGGCATGGTGTTCCAGAATTATGCCCTCTACCCGCACCTCACGGTCCTTCAGAATATCACCTTCCCGCTCGGCAACCTCAAGGGAAAGGATAAGCTGAGCAAGGATGAGATGAAGAAAAGAGCTGAGGAAGCCGCAAAGCTGGTTCAGATAGACGGACTTCTTGAGAGAAAGCCGAGCGAGCTCTCGGGCGGTCAGCAGCAGCGAGTCGCAATAGCAAGAGCTCTTGTCAAGATGCCGAGAGTCCTCCTCCTTGATGAACCTCTCTCAAACCTCGACGCAAGACTCCGACTTCAGACAAGAGAGGAAATAAGGCGCATACAGAGAGAGACGGGAATCACCACCATATTCGTCACCCATGACCAGGAAGAGGCAATGAGCATCTCCGACATGATAGTGGTCATGAAAGAGGGTGTCATACAGCAGACAGGAAAGCCTCAGAATGTCTATGACGACCCTGTGAACCTCTTTGTCGCAAAGTTCCTCGGCACTCCCCCGATAAATGTCTTTGACGGCAGCGTGAAAAGCGGGAAGCTCTATATCGGAAATGAGTGTGTCCTCGATGTAAACGGCGCACCTGATGGAAATGTGTGGGTCGGAATCCGCCCGGAGGGCTTCATCTTAAGCGAAAACGGACCATTCACCTGCTCGCTGCAGGGAGTTGAGGTCATGGGAAGGGACACAAGCGTAGTCTCGGGAAATCCTGCGCTTCAGGGCGCAAGCATCCGCTCCATTATCCCTGCTGAGAATAAGGTTGACCCGGACGCAGAAACCGTAAAATTCGAGCTCAAGCCGGATAAGGTCTTCCTCTTTGACAGGACAAGCGAAAACAGAATATATTTCGGCAGATAAAGCGGAGGACAGAATGAAAAAAAACAATCACAAAGCCTGGCTCTATCTTCTGCCGGCAATAGTTTTCCTCGGATTCTTCATGGTCTATCCGCTGATAGATGTCTTCATCTACTCCCTGGAGGAGGGCTACAACTCAGCTTCCCAGACCTTCTTCGGTCACGGACTCTATAACTTTTCTTATGTCCTGCACGATACATATTTCCTTCAGGCTGTCAAGAACACCTTCATACTTGTAATAGTCACAGTGCCCCTGTCCACAGGCTTCGCCCTGCTGATAAGTGTGGCACTGAACTCGATAAAGAAGCTGAAGAATCTTTTTCAGACGATATATTTTCTTCCTTATGTTACCAACACCCTTGCGGTGGGTCTTGTCTTCATGATTCTCTTCAAAAAGACCGCCTACACCGACGGAATGGTGAACCTTCTGATTAACTTCTTCGGCGGCTCATCGGTAGATTTCATCGACGGTCCCTACTGGGCAAAGATGTTCGTCATGTGCTTCTACACAATATGGGTTGTCATGCCGTTCAAGGTGCTCATCCTCACAAGCGCGCTTGCTTCGGTAAACGAGGACTACTACAAGGCCGCAAGAGTGGACGGAACCGGCAGCTGGAGAATCTTCTATAAGATAACTCTGCCGATGATATCACCAATGATATTCTACCTCGTGATAACCGGATTCATCGGAGCCTTCAAGGCCTACAGCGATGAAGTTGCGCTTTTCGGCACCGACCTCAATGCCGCCGGCATGAACACAATGGTCGGCTATGTCTATGATATGCTCTACGGCAACAGCGGAGGTTACCCGAGCTATGCCTCGGCAGCCGCTCTGATACTCTTTGCCATAGTGCTCACGATAACCTGCATAAACCTGCTTGTGAGCAGGAAGAATTCCGGCCGCTGAGGAGGTGAGAGATATGACTGACAGAGATAATTACGAAAAAATGCAGAAGAAATCCCGAAGCAGGAAAAGGGTCGTAAAGGTCGTCACCTACATATTTCTCGGAATATGGGCGGTCATGGTCCTCTTCCCGTTTTACTGGATGATTTTAAGCTCGATAAAGAGCTATTCAAGCTATAACTCGGAGTATGTCCCTTCATTCATTGCGACAAACCCCACACTTCAGAACTATGTCGATGCCTTCACCGCAGTTCCCCTCGCAAGATATTTCACAAACACAGTAATATTCACCGTGATAACCACAGCCGTGATGGTAATAGTCACCGTGCTTGCAGCCTTCGCTTTCTCAAGGCTGCAGTTCAGGGGGAAGAATCTGCTCTTCACCTTCTTCCTTGCCCTGATGATGATACCTAACGAGCTTGTCATCATCACAAACTTCCAGACCATAACAAATTTAGGTCTCAGGAATACCTTCACCGGCCTTATACTACCCTCGATAACCTCTGTGTTTTACATATATCTGCTGAAAGAGAACTTCGAGAGCATACCCGAGGAACTCTACAAGGCCGCAAAGGTTGACGGCACAAGCGACCTCAAGTACCTTCTGAAGGTGATGATACCCATCTGCCGCCCCACAATAATAACCATTATCATACTGAAGGTCATCGAGTGCTGGAACTCCTATGTGTGGCCAAGACTCATAACCGATGACTCCAACTACTTCCTCGTTTCCGGAGGAATCCAGGAGATAAGGGAAAACGGCTTCGGCAGAGAAAACATACCCGCCATGATGGCAGCCGTCGTTGTCATCTCGGTGCCGCTGATTGTCCTCTTCCTCATCTTCAGGAAGAAGATTATGGCAGGCGTTTCAAGAGGAGGTACCAAGGGATGATAAAAAGACTTCTTTCACTCATTATCTCGGCATTTCTCATCGTCACCTGCCTTTCAGGATGTCACGGCTCAGGATCAAGAAGCGGCTTTACCGTTCCCGATGAATTCGATACCTCGAAAAATTACGAGATAACCTTCTGGGCAAAAAACGATACAAACAAGTCGCAGACGGCGATATATCAGAAAGCCATAGAGGATTTTGAGGAGCTTTACCCCAACATAACAGTAAACATCAGGCTCTACACCGACTACAGCAAGATATACAACGATGTCATAACAAATATCGCTACCGGCACCACCCCTAATGTCTGCATCACTTATCCCGACCATATTGCCACATATCTGACAGGCGACAACGTGGTCGTGCCGCTCGATGAGCTTATGACCGATGAAAAATACGGTCTCGGCGGCAGCGAGGTGCTCTTCGACTCACCCGCAAAGGATGAGATTGTCGATAAATTCCTGAGCGAGTGCTATATAAACGGCAGCTGCTATGCTCTCCCCTATATGCGCTCAACAGAGGCCTGCTATGTCAACAAAACCTATGTTGAGAAGCTTGGCTTCACTCTGCCTGATGTGCTCACCTGGGACTTCATATGGGAGGTAAGCGAAGCCGCCACCGAGAAGAATGCCGACGGAACCTACAAAGTAAACGGCCAGAAGGTCATGATACCGTTCATCTACAAGTCCACGGACAACATGATGATACAGATGCTGAAGCAGCTCGATGCGCCTTATTCCACAGACAGCGGTGAGATAAACATATTCAATGAAACCACAAAAGAGCTGCTCTACACCGTAGCCGAGCACGCTAAGACCGGAGCATTCTCCACCTTCAAGGTATCGAGCTATCCTGCAAACTTTCTGAATGCCGGCCAGTGCATATTCGCCATAGACTCAACCGCCGGCTCGACCTGGATGGGCTCGGACGCGCCCCTCTCTGATATAGCTGAGGATGCCGTTGTAGAATTTGAAACAGCGGTCATGACAATACCTCAGTTTGACAGTGAAAACCCGCAGATGATAAGCCAGGGACCGAGCATCTGTATATTCAACAAATCCGATGACGGAGAGGTCCTTGCCTCATGGCTCTTTGCGCAGTATCTGCTTACAAATGATGTTCAGACCGCTTATGCCGAGACCGAGGGATATGTTCCGGTAACCGAGAAGGCTCAGAGCAGCGAGGAGTACCTCGATTATCTCTCAAGAAGCGGCGAGGATAACAGCACTCACTACAGTGTAAAGATAGACGCCACAAAGCTGCTGATAGAAAACACGGAAAACACCTTTGTGACTCCCGTATTCAACGGTTCCGCATCACTTCGAAGCGCCGCCGGACAGCTGATTGAAAATGTGGTAAAATCCTCACGACGAAAAGAAACCATTGATGAAAGCTACATGGAAACGAATTTCAGCGATGTCACCTCTCTCTACCGCCTTGACCAGATAGAGACGCAGGAGGCTTCGTCATCCTCGGGCAAAGCTGACCTTGGACCGCTGCCCGCCACAGCGAAAGCGCTCCTTGCCTGCCTTGCAGCGGCATGGGTACTGATAATACTTTACGTCATCGTGTCGGGCATGAAGAAAAAGAAGAGGTCAGGCTGAAACTGCGATTGATTTTTAAGTGATATTCTGCTATCATAGCAGATACAAGAAAACTTCAAGGAGATGCATAAAGATGGACGAAGAAGAACTTTTACCCTGCCGTGTCTGCCAGGATGACTGCGCATATGTCGAGCATGAGGGCGGCTGGTGCACCTATGTTATCTGCGGCAACTGCGGATCGACAACCTCACACTTTGCCTACAACAACGAAGAGGAAAAGCTCGAGGCCGAAAAGAAGGTCATCAGGCTCTGGAACATGGGCAAGATAATCGCTGAGAGACGCGGAGAATAATTTCACACAGAAACAGGAGCATCGCAGATTCGTAATGAAATGCGATGCTCCCTTTTTATTTTCTGTCACGGTAACTGTTCAGTTTCTCAGTTTATATAGCCCTCAAGGTACTGCACAAGGCTTATGTAGCCGTTTCTGTAGATATTGCCGTCAGGGCTGCATTCCTCAGCAAGAGCAGTCACATCTGTGATGATGCTCTGTCCCATATACTCGCTCTCGTGAAGTATCATGGTGAGCTCACAGATGCTTGCCGCAAGCTTCATGTCAGCCGAGCTTTCCTCGGGACGGTTATATTTAACAACATATTCCTCGGTGGCCGATTCGTCGGAATCCGGCTCCTTGTAATTTACCGAGAGTGTGAGGATTTCATCTGAGTCAGCAGCATCAGTCACACTTCTTTCTGTCTGATATTTAAGGCCGGAATCTGCTCCCGTGACTGCTCCCTCAGCCGGGACTATCTCATAAACAACTGTGACCTGCTGTCCTTCGCCCACTTCGCCGCCGTCAACGGAATCATTCTCAAAGTCGCTGTCTGATACTTCCCTGTTCTCATAGCCTATCAGCCTGTATTCACTCACAAAATTAGGATTGAACTCTGCCTGGAACTTCACATCCTTTGCGGCTGTCACAGTTGTCTGGGTCAGGTTCTCAACAAGCACATGCTGAGCCTCATCAAGGCAGTCTATGTAGTAGTAATTTCCGTTGCCCGCATCGGCTATGCTCTCCATGTTTGCGTCGCTGTAGTTGCCGGAGCCGAACCCGAGCACAGTGAGGAATATTCCGGATTCCTTCTCCTTAGAGATAAGGTCAACAAGACCCGACTCGCTTGTGATGCCGAGGTTCATGTCTCCGTCAGAAGCGATTATCACCCTGTTGTTGCCGCCCTCTATGAAGTTCTTCTCGGCAAGCTCATAAGCAGCCGTTATGCCGCCGGAGCCGTTTGTACCGCCCCATGTGCTTATGCTGTCAAGTGCGTCGCTGATGGTGTCATAGTCGCTTGCCGGGCAGGAATCAAGGATGGTATCGGCAGAGCCTGAATAAGTGACGATTGAGATTGTGTCATTCTCTGTAAGGCAGTATGAGAGAAGCTTGAAGGCTCCCTTTGCGAGAGCTATCTTCTCCCTGTAATCCATTGATCCCGAGGAATCTATCAGGTAGACGAAATTGCTGCCCTTGTATTCACGCTCAGTCTGGTTAGCTTCTATCGTCATCAGCAGAAGCTCATTATCAGCGTTCCACGGACACTCAGCGGTCTCATACTGAACACTGAATCTGCCATCGCTTCTGTTCTCCTCATCTATCGTGTAATCAAAGTAGTTAAGGAACTCCTCAGTCCTCAGGGAATCCGAGACATTCACAAGGTTATAATAACCGTCTTCATTGATTATCCTTCTGAAATTGCAGTATGAGCCGGTATCCACATCAGCCGCAAAGGTAGAGAGCGGGTCAAGGCTTACACTGACAAAGCCCTTTTCTTTTACGGAGTCATACTCTTCGGTATTGAAGCCTTCTGCATTCGGAACAGAAAGCATAGCATCCATGACATTCTCCGTATATACCTCGGTGCCTTCATCAACCGCTTCACCCGTTTCGGCGAAGCCGTCCGAAAGCTCATATTCCTCATAGATATCATACTCATCGCTCCAGGAATTTATCTCCTGCTGTATCTTTTCCCTGAAAGCAAGATAAGCAGGACTTGTAACATCTATCTTTCCGTCCTCTGTGCGTATCAGGCTTCGTGCCTGTCTCTCGAGTTCATCCACCCTCTTTTCAAGCTCCTCTAGCCTGCTCTCAAGGGACTCTGTATCCGCGCTTTGGAATGCATCCGGCGAAACTGTCGGAAATAATGCGGGAGTCACTGCAAGCACTGCCGAGAGAACCGCCGCCGCTATTTTCTGCATCATGAAATATACCCTCCTGTTCTGCAGCATTCTTTATGTCATTATAAAGCAAAATATGTTTTACTTCAATCATTAGACGGCTGCAAAAGTGCAAAAGGTTTCACTTGTGTTCGGATTTTTCAAAATCTGCAGCCGCAGCGGCTGCCGGAATTTTCAGCAGAAAAGCAAGAACACCCTGCATGCATTGGCACACAGGGTGTTTTTATATGTCAGATCATTTATTTCAGCCGATTCCGATTACTCAGCGTCCTCATCCTCGACAGCTTCGGTGTCATCGTCCTCGGCAACCTCAGAGTCATCCTCGTAATCCTCAGTCTCTTCCTCGTCACTGTACTCTACATCTGTGACAACTGCATTCTCGAGAAGAATACCGAGAACCTTATCCTCGATAAGGGTATCCATTATGGCATCCTCGCCCACAGCCTCGATGAACTCGTCAACGCTGTCATAGTAGTTGAGCTCTGCGTAATACTCGGCGCCTTCGTTGAATTCCTCATCGCTGATCTCTACGCCTTCCCACTGGGCAATAGCCTTGACAACTATCTGCTCATAGAGATAATTCAGCGCCTCAGCATCAATATCCTCATCTGTAACCTCGAACATCTCATAAATCTCATCGATTGACTCTGCGCCGAAAAGGTCAACATAGCTCTCATACTCAGACTCTATGTACTCTTTTGCCGCCTCAAGGTCTTCGTCGTTGTAGCTCACAATCTCGGAGGCATCCACAACCTGCTGAAGAAGGCTGCTCTTGGCATCATCGTTGCTGCTCTCAAGATTTTCCTCCTCGATCTCAGCTCTGACGGCCTCTCTCATGGCATCCTCGGAATCATATCCGAGAGTCTCTGTGATGAACTCATCTGTAAGCTCAGGTATGACCATCTCATAAACTGCATTTACAGTGACATTGTAGTCAACTGTCTCGCCCGGATACATTGCATACTCATCATCTGCATCATAGGAAACAGAGAACTCGAGAACATCGCCGGTCTTTACTCCTGTGAGTGCCTCATCGAACTCTGCGCCGTAATCCTCATATCCGAGGTAAATTGTCTCCTCTTCTTCGGAGTTGTCAATTACACTTTCCCCGTCAATGGAAGCAGTCATGTAAACCGAAAGAATATCCTCGTCCTGCGACTCACGGTCGACCTCATTGTAATCGGCATAATCATAGAGAAGATTTTCAATGTAATACTCTACATCATCATCCGTCACATCGTAAACATAGCGCTCTACCTCAAGACCTGTGTAAGGGGCAAGCTTTACCTCACCGTAGTCTCCGCTGACATCGGCAATGTCTGCTGAAGCTCCCACTGCCGCGGAGAGCACCATGGCACCTGCAAGCGCCGCTGAAATAATTCTTTTCATAACATCCTCCTGTTATATTTCGTTTGATTTAATCCGCTTTCGGATAGCTTATAATAGCATATTCTCACAGATAAGTGAACAGATTTTCATTGAAAAGTGAAAATTTCGTGAATTTCAAAGCCTCGTTCCGGCATAAAAAAGCGACCGGTGAGTAAAAAGCCGGCCGCCTGGAGGAAACATATTATTCGTCTTTGTCAAGGCCTTTTTCCTGCTCAGCCTGTATCTCTGGAATCATCGAGAGCATCGGCTTGACATTCTTGCCCTTGAAATGTCTGTCAACATAATTTGACGTACATTTCATAACCTGTGGAGCAAGCACAAGCACGCCGATGAGGTTCGGAATCATCATCATTCCGTTGAAGGTATCGGAGATGTCCCAGGCAAGCTGTGAGGAAACAACGGATGACACGATGACTATGCAGGTGAATATCATCCTGTAGACAATGGTCGACTTTGTGCCGAAAAGATACTCACAGGCAGTGGAACCGTAGTGGCTCCAGCCGAGCACTGTTGAGAAAGCAAAGAGAAGTATTGCTACCGCGATGAAGCCGGAACCTACAGAACCGAAGGTCTGTGCAAATGAGTAGCTCATGAGTGAGTCGGAGCCTACAGCGGCAGCTTCAGCTGTCATCTGTCCTGTTGTCAGGTCGATAGCTCCGGAGGTGAGTATCGTGAGGGCTGTGAGTGTGCAGACGACAATGGTATCGGCAAATACCTCAAATATTCCCCACATTCCCTGTCTTACCGGCTCCTTAACATTGGAGCTTGAGTGGACCATGACCGATGAGCCGAGACCTGCCTCGTTGGAAAAAACGCCTCTCTTGAAGCCCATCTTCATGGCAAGCGCTATGCCTGAGCCGACAACTCCGCCGGCTGCGCTCTTAATATTGAAGGCGCCCTTGAAGATCGCCACGAATGCAGCAGGGATATTTGAGCCGTGCATTATGATAATGATAAGAGTTCCGACAAAGTATACAAGCACCATGAAAGGAACTATTCTCTCGGTCACGGCAGCTATTCTCTTGATTCCGCCGACTACAACAAGTCCGACAAGGATAAAGAGCACTATTCCTGTTGCGATGTTTGGAATTCCGAAAGCGGACTCGACATTTCCGACAATGGATCTTATCTGGGCGAGATTTCCGATTCCGAAGGATGCAAAGAGGCAGAACACAGAGAAGAGTACGGCAAGAACTGCGCCGATAGCCTTGCAGCCCTTCTTTGCTCCGAGACCGTCCTTCAGGTAGTACATGGCTCCGCCCTGCCACTCATCGTTGCTGTTCTTTCTTCTGTAGAGTATGCCGAGAACGTTCTCCGAGTAGTTTGTCATCATGCCGAAGAAGGCTATGACCCACATCCAGAAGACCGCTCCGGGTCCTCCGACTGCTATTGCTCCCGCAACACCTACGATATTACCTGTTCCGACTGTCGCCGCAAGAGCAGTGCAGAGTGACTGGAACTGTGAAATCGACTTATCGTTTGTGTGGCTGGTGACATGCTTGTCTCCGAAGATTGCGCCTATGGTCTTTTTCATCCAGTGTCCGAAGTGACCGACCTGGAAGAACTTAGTGAGTATTGTCATCAGGACGCCGACAAATCCAAGCAGGATTATCGCCGGCCAGCCCCAGACGATGCCGTTGAGGGTATCGTTTATCTTTGTGATTGCGTCTATCATTCTTTCCTCCGATATTAACCTTTCTGACTTTCTTCTTTAAGCTTTATATAGTGACAACAAAAAAAGAGCGGTAAGACCGCTCTCAGAAATTTCGATATAAAACAAAATAAGGCGGAAAATATCTGCCTTCCAGTTTGCTTTATATTCTGTCCTTTTGCCTGAGAGATTTCGGCCAGCCAAACCTTTGCACCTTCGGCACCTGCAAAATGCAGGATTCTCCAGAATACAGTCCATAACCGGTCCTGTCCGACAAGCGGAACCTGAGAGTGTTACTCCTTCGGTAAACAGCTGCACAGGCAGCATGTTTTCTCCCGATTACTTCAACCACTATATTAAACCGTAGTCAGTTTACACTAATGCGGCCTTAATTTCAATCAAATTGTGAAATTTCAGCGTTTTGCAAAAATTTTGCCGCAGTTTATAGGTGAAATAGCCTAACCGCCAGGGTGAATTTACAACTTTTTAATGAAATTCTCAGAGCTTAGTGATATAATCATCACCGAACGGAAAATAAGTTCATTTGAAATGGAAAGAGATTATTATATGAAAAAAACTTCGATGATTAAAAAAAGTATGCTTGCGCTGCTCTCATGCGCCCTGATACTTTCGTCCCTCCCTCTCGCGGCTTCTGCGGATACCGAGAGCGGAACATCCTCTCAGACGGTATCCTTTGAGGAAACCTCGCAGACAGTCTCAGAGGAGGTTCTCCTGACAAGCGAGGACTACGGCTCGGCTACCACTGCGCCCCAGTCTGAGGTGAGTGTTGAATTCAAAAGCTTTGACCTTGATAATGTCTCCTCAAAGACAGGCACAGTGACAATAAAGTCCGACACAGCAGGAGTCGTGACTCTCGAGCTTGACCTTGGCAGTTACTTATACATAGATAAGTCCGCTATACTCAGGGACACAGCCGACACAAATGCCGACCCAGTCAAAGACTACACGGTTACCTTCGATGAGAATGTTGCAAAAAACAAAATAAAGCTCACCTTCAATGCTGAAAAGGACAAGGAGTATTACCTGAACCTGTCAGTTAAAGGAAGCGGCAGCGGTGAGAACACAATCACCTACAAGGTAAACGACAGCGAAGAAAAGCAGGCCGAAAAGATAAAGTATTCCTTCAGCGCAGATGAATATGCCGGTGAAAAGGCAGTCATATATGTCGGCACAACTGACAACAAGCCCGCTGAGGGCGCCACTGTTTTCCTTAAAAAATCCAACAATGAATCATTTGGTTCCGGACTTGAAGTATCCGGTGATGGATATGTCACTTTTGAGGGCCTCGAGCTCAACGAAAAGTATTCCATAGAGATAACTCCCGGTGATGACTATACATCAGCATACACAGATGGCAGTGAGAGCTTCACCATAAGCGAATCAGGCACATCCGTGCAGAAAATAATAAATCAGCTGACAAAGACGAAAGCGACACTTGAGGTTTATGTCCGCAATATGGCAGACGAGGCGCTGAACGGCGCAGCCGTAACGGTAAACGGCGAGACACAGTACACTGCCAACAACTGCTCGCTCGAGTTTGAGGGACTTGCCATCGGGCAGAGCTATAATGTTGACTTCAGCCTTGAGGGCTACACGATAGCTTCCCAGACCGTCACAATGGACGACAGCAAGGTAATAGAAGCATATGCTGTTAAAGATGAGCCTACACCTACACCTTCACCTACCCCTGCACCTGAAAGTCAGACTGAATCATCCTCCTCTTCTCAGGCTGATTCATCCTCTTCATCTTCCTCACAGCCGGACAAATCATCCGAATCCTCGGCTGAGTCAAGCTCATCTTCGAGCGATTCGGGTTCATCAAGCTCACAGACCGAAAAAGATACATCTTTTGGTTCTGAGAGCAGCAGTTCAAAGGACACAAGCTCTAAGGACAGCAGCAGTTCAAAGTCATCGGAGAAAACTCCTACCCCAGCTCCGGCGGAGACCAAAACTCCAAAGCCGACAGCCACCCCGAAGCCGACAAGCTCTCCTTCGGAAACTGCCACACCTACCCCGACTCCTGTTGCTTACGATGACAGCGAGGACAACACCCGTTCAATCTCAGTTGAGATAGTCTGGAACGATAACAATGATAAGGCTCAGAAGAGGCCGAAAACACAGACAGTTGTGCTGAAAAAGGACGGCAAGCAGAGCAAGACCGGCATACTCTCATCATCTAACAACTGGTCAACCACCTGGTCGAACCTTGACGGCTCCTCAAAATGGTCCCTCGGAGTGTTCGCCTGCCCTGCAGGATACACAAGAAGCTACAATGCAACCTCCACCAAGGTCATCATAACCTATACATTTGACGAGAGCAGCATAAGCTCCTCCGCTTCATACCTAAAAATTTCGGTAGAGTGGAAAAATGATACCGCAAAGGTAAGGCCCTCTTCCGTCACAGTCTATGTAAAGGGTGACGGAGAGATAATGGAGTCCAAGGAGCTGAACAGCTCGAACAGCTGGAGTGCCGAGTGGACAGGACTTCCGACGGACAAGAAGTGGTCGGTGGCAATGTCGGCGACTCCGAGCGGATACACAAGGAGCAACACCGTAAACGGTCATGTGATAAACTTCACATATACCTATAATCCGAGCTCTGTGGCAAAGGCCACTTCAGAACCGGCAACCATATATACAAAGCCGTCCACGTCGGGCGGAAGCGGATCCTACAGCGGCGGTTCAACGGGAACAGGCAGCTCCTTCGGATCTTCACGCAGCGGCACAGGTTCATACTCAGGATCCTATTCAGGTTCATACTCAGGATCTTATTCCGGTTACTCAGGTTATTCGGGAAGCTCCTACGGAGATTCTGACATCGATGATGAAGAGATAACAGACATCAACTTCCCTGATGACTACGATGACTATGACGATGGCGAAGATGATGAAGATACAGATGAAGATGCCGATGATGAGGAAACAGATGAAGACTCTGAAGAGGAATCCGATGAGGAAAGCTCATCTGCCGAAAGCAGTCCGACACCTTCACCCACTCCCGAAGCCGAAGAGGACATAGTAGATGAGATAACCATACCGGAGGATGAAAGCTCCGACGAGGACGGAAGCTCATCAGAGCCCGAAAGCTCAGGCAGCATAACCGAAACAACAGATGAAGAAACAGGCGAAGCAGACCACAGCCTGTCAGGATATCTGCTCTATGCTCTCGGCGCAATAATTGCAGCCGGCCTGATAACCGCTGCAGTCATCGGCATAAAGACGATAAGGAGAAAGAAGAGCAATTCATCCTCAAATGATGATGACAGCTGGAAGAAGCCGCAGTAAGCATCGCTTCTTTACAAGGCCCGTTATTCGGGTGTTCATGGCCGTCATCAGGATACTCTGTTTCACTTTCTGAGTCTCGAGCAGCATCCTGATACATTATCAGTAAATAAACCTCTATGACAGTGCATAACACAAAAAATCACGGCGCTCCCGCAAAAGGGAAAGCCGTGATTTTATTTTTCGCTTTTGATTTTCGCTGTTTGATTTTTATTCCTGCGCCGTAACTGTTCAGTCCGGCCATAACCTTGACAGCTGCAAATCTGATATATGGGCGGATTTAACGGAATCTGCTCTTCAGCGTTATGAGCTTAGTATATTCCCTGACGGATTTCTTCAGGCAGACAGCTACCACCTCATCGCCTGAGCGGACCACTGTGTCGCCGTTTGGTATCGTCAGCTCTCCGTTGTGACTTACAGATATCATTATCATTCCCTTGGGGAGCTTTATCTCCTTGAGCTTCTTCCCGTCATAGAGGGAATTTGCCGGCAGAACGCTCTCCACTATCTGAATGCTTCCGCTGCCAAGCGTGGCTACAAGACGGTTCTGGGCAAGGTCGGCCTCCTGCTCGATGAGCTCTGTTATTATCTCTGTGCTGGAAACTGTGAGATTTATGCCAAGCCTGTGGAAGGTCTCGGTATTCCTCGGATCATTTACCCTCGCAATGACCTTTTTCGCCTGAAAGTAGTCCCTTGCAAGCTGAGCCGCCACAAGGTTGTCCTGATCAACTCCGGTAAGCGCCATGAAGCAGTCGCATTTTCTTGTCTTCACTGCCTCAAGCGCAGACATGCTGCTGCAGTCGGCGCAGAGTATCTCGGCATTCAGCGTGTTGGCGAGTCTGTAGCACTTTTCCCTGTCCTTCTCAATTAGATGAACATCATGCTTCTTCTCAAGCATCACCTGCGCAAGGTTCTGACCGATCTTTCCACCGCCGCATATCACTATGTTCATTTTCTCTGCCCTCCTGTCAGTCGGATTTTGTCACGCTCACGATAAACGATCCCTCTGAGACTATGGTTGAAGAAGCGGGGATGTTCAGTGTGAAGCGTCCGTTGCTGTCAAGCATGCCGATAATAAGTTCATTTTTAGCAGGAGTCAGCTGATGCAGAAATCTGCTCAGCTCCTTTTTTGATGCCTCTCTCACACGGAATCCGACAGTGCTCACTCCGAGCTTTATCTCGCAGTTCTCATGCTGATTCATTATCGCAGTTATCAGCGACTCCGAAGCCATATTTGTCGGACATACAGTCTTAAGGCTGTGAGCATTGAAAAACTCCTCCCGCAAGGGGTCGGTTATCCTGGATACGACATTTGTGATGCCGAAGATATCCTTCGCTATCTGACCTACGGCTATGTTGAGGTTATCGTCCGGTGTAACTACGGCTATGGCATCGCAGCTCTCGATGCCGGCATTTTTAAGGCTTGTGATGTCCATCGGGAAAAATGAGTAGGAAAGTCCGCCGAAATCGTCACTAAGCTCCTTCAGCTTCTCAGCATCCTCCTCGATGATGACAACCTCGTGGCCGAGCAAATCGAGCTTCTCCGCAAGCTCACGGCCGAGGTGTCCTCCGCCTATCACGAGTATATTCATGGTATCTGCCTCTCTTCATGCAGGAAATATTAAAAGGCAGGTTTTAAAGCCTGCCTTAAAGGATACGGAACAAGTTGATGCCGACAGATTTATCTTGTCTGACCGTCTTCACTCTCACGGTTTGTTTCGTCACTGTCGTCCTCGTCATCCTCTTCTTCGATATCTCCGTCAGCTGTGGTTATATCATCCTCGCTGACTTCCTTTATCTCTGAGAACTCTGAAGAAATGTAAGCCGCATAACCGTAGAAGTTAATCTTGTACCAGCCGTTTTCGGAATCATCCTTGACGAGCTTGTAAAGGTCTCCCTCATAGCCGTAGCCGAGAACATCGCAGTCTGTGTTATCCTCTGAGCGGATGTTGACTCCGTCGCCTGTGATGGAAACTGCCTTTACAGTGCCGCCTGTTGTTTCTTCCGCCTCACTTGATGCCTCAGACTCTTCTGCTGAGTCTTCGGTCGCACTGCTTTCATCAGCAGGAGCAGGGGTTGCTATAGTTGCGGTAGCAGTTCCTGTAGAGGAGCTTTCTGTGGTTACGGTTATTGTAATATCATCGCCTGTCGATGATGAAGCATCGAGGACGGATGATGAGGTATCTGCAGTTTCATTCTTGCTGCTGCAGGCTGTGAGTGAGAGCGCAAGAGCAGCAACGCATACTATTGACAAAAACTTTTTCATTTTTACTGCCTTTCATGTATATGAGGTAAATCCTCTTAATCAACAGATATAATAACACAAATGGACTTATATTCAATACATTTATTTTGCAAAATTATTGCAAATAATCGTATGTTCACAGTATCCTGTCTGTAGGGCTTCGGAAACGAATAATCTCTGTCTTTATATCAGGCAAATGTCTTGCGGAAAAAGCAGGAAGCTGCCTCTTAGCTTACCGCAATAAAGTTATCATGACAGATGCGTTCATTCATCCTCATCAGCAAGATAAGCTGCAACAACAAACCTTCCGCCGTCTGTGTGGTAGCTGCAGGTCGAGAGCATAAGTATCTGGGTATCATACTCAGGTGTTTCTCCTGTGTCATACATTGAGTAGGATTTGCAGTTGTCGATAAATTCGCCATAAGCTTCCTCGTCGAGGTCTCCGACACAGGCAAAATATTTGAACTCACTGTCATAAATGCTTATCTCGAAGGCGGCGAACACGCGGTAGGTCCTGTCTTCATTCATTGTGTTGAACTCAAAGGTCGGGTTTTCCTTGTAAAAATCCTCTTCCTTATAGTAGTCGAGGGTGCCGAACATTGTGTCATTATTCATGTTGTGTCCGTAGATGACAAAGGAGGTGCTGTCGACATCACAGCAGTCGCCCACAAAGCAGGTTCCCGCCGTGGCGTAGTCACCGTTGAGATCTCTCCTGAGATAATACTCCGGCTCATCGGGAGTCTGAACTACAGGATAGTCTATATTTGTGTTTTTCACGGTTATCCAGCCCACAAAGTCCGAATTCATCGCATAGACATCGGAATAATCATGAGTGGATTTCCTCTTTTTGCTTTTGCCTGAGCTTTCCTCCGAAGTGCTGCTCTCACTCTGCTCCATATCATCGCTCTCTTGCGTTGAAGTCTCCTCAGCTGATGAGTCATCATCGACTGACTTTACAAGCGAGCGGTAATCATCAAAGAGCTTCTCCTGACTCGAGAGATCCGCCTTGGTGACAACAATATTATATATGCAGTAGCCGCACACGACAAGCAGGGCCACTATCAGAACAGTCAGCAGCTTTGAAAAAAAGCCGCTGCCCTTGTTTTTTCCTGACATGGAAATTCCTCCGATCAGATATCTTCAGTCTGCCGCACGGCTCACTTTCTGCATTTTCAGACAGCGCAGAAGTATATCCGCAGGCTTCTGCGGCAGAATTAAAATACTTTATCCCGGAGCAGTAAAGCCCGGCCCCGATACACTGTACCTGTTCATTATACCACCTGCCCTTAAAATAAGCCACCAAAAGAGATTCTTTTTTACATTTTTGCAATTTATTTGCAGGTTTGACGGCTCCGCCCCCGCCCGGGTTTATTGAAATAAAGCTCAATATATGGTATGATTAAGCAGTATATTTGTGGCCATATTGTGCCCTTTTCGAGACTATGATGCCACAAGGGACTAATATTCTGATAAAACTGAAATTTAAAATATACGGAATGAAAGGATGATGGAAAAACTGATGAAAAAGATAATTCTCAGAAGTCTTTCTGTAATAATGGCTGTCATGTTTGTATTCAGCGGCCTTCCGCTTGTTTCACCTGCTGCAGAAGCAGCCACCACAACATTTACTGTAGCGGCAGCGGCAAAAAGCTCTATAGCCGTGAGAAAGACCGCAAAGGCCTCTGCCACATCTGTGGCCACTCTCAGCAAGGGCACACTCTTCACCGTGACAGAGGTCGCAAATGACTCCTGGTTCAAGGTAAAGACAGTCGGCGGCAAGGTGGGATATGTCAAGATATCCCAGTGCACGCTCAAGACAAATGCAAAGCTTAATAAGGACACCATACTCTATGGCGATGCAGACAGAAGCATATCCTTCGGCGCTTTAACGAGCGGAACGAAGGTAAGCGCATTCACATCTGACTCCTCAGGCTATTCACTGATAATAACAAGCACCGGCACCAGCGGATATGTCAAGGCAAGCGCTCTGACCGCAGTGACCGCTGCTACGGGACTTTATCAGGTAACATCAGCCACCTATGTCAGGACAAAGGCCGGAACAAACTATTCCTCAAAGGGAAAGATACCGAAGTACCTTATCCTCAAGGTGACAAATACATCAAACCCGCTCTGGTATAAGGTAAAGCTCGCAAACGGCGTGACAGGTTATGTCCTCGCAAGCAAGCTGACAAAGGCCGCTTCCGGCTCAAAGTCCACCCTCATATCAAATTCAATGTACATCACCACATCCGATGTCAACGTAAGAAGCGGCCCCGGCACAAGCTACAGCTCCAAGACCACCATAGACATGAACCTCATAGTTAATGTCACGAGCAAATCAAACTCTTCATGGTATCAGATAAAGACAGCAAGCGGCATAACAGGATATGTCTCCAGCACTTACCTCAAGAAGGTGACCTGCACGGTTGCGGCTTCGAGCACAGCTACAGCCACACCGACCGCAACGGCCAAGGCAACTGCAACTCCGGCCTCCACTTCATCCAACTACATGACAACAGGCAAGATGAATGTGAGAAAGTCTGCAAGCACAAGCAGCACACTCGTCGCCACAGTTCCGAAATATTTCGTTGTTAAGGTCACAAACACATCAAACTCCAAGTGGTACAAGGTAAAGATTTCCGACGGAACAGTCGGCTATATTCTCGCCGCAAATCTGAAAAAGACGACCGAGAAGGTGACTCCTGTCACAAGTCCTCTCTACACCACTACCGCTAATGTGAACCTCAGAAGCGGCGCAGGATTATCCTACAGTGCCAAGGGATCTGTCAATGAAAACACAGTCCTCATGGTCACAAGCACAAAGAATTCCGAGTGGTACAAGGTAAAGCTTGCCGACGGCACCACGGGATATATCTATTCCGAGTACCTGAAGAGCACTCCTTACACAAAGAAGAGCACGAGCGCCACAGCTACTCCGACAGCTGCAGCTACAGCGACTTCCACCGCAACAGCAACCCCGAAGGCAACAAGCACAACGGCTCCTACAGCCGCTCCTTCCGAAACCTACTACAAGGTCACTGCGACATCAGGTCTTAATGTAAGAAGCGCAGCTTCATCAAGCGCAGATATCGTGGATGTTCTCTCATACGATGCCATAGTGACACTCGTCGAGAAGACAAGCTCCTCATGGTATAAGGTCAAGACCTCCTCCACAACCGGATATGTATCGACAGATTACATAGAGCTTTATAATCCTACAGCGACAGAGGAAGCAAGCCTCTCAGGAACAATTTCCATCCCGCAGTATAAGAGCTACTACCTCGGCACAAGCTCCAAGAGCTCCGACACAAGCATAGCTACAGTCAAAAACGGATTTATTTACGGTGTAAGCCCCGGAACAACTACCGTTGGCTCTTACAAGATTATCGTTACCGCTCCTGAGGCAGTCAGATTTGCATTCTCATCACCTAACTATCCGACAGCCAGCGAATCCATCACACTCAAGGCTGTGACAGATACGAACAAGTCAGCTGTAAGATTCAAGATTTCAAGCAGCAGCGGTGCAACCACCTACACGACTTCCACCTACACGACTGAGAGCAATGCCGCTTCCGGCGGATATGCCGCAAACAGCGTAAAGATCTGGACAAAGACCGGAATCAAGCTCGCCGCCGGTGACTACACTCTCACCGTCGAGTCAATGACAGGCTCCACATGGTCATCAGGCTCCTACACTACAACGATTCATGTTTCGAGCCAGTCGACCACGGCAACTACCGCCGATGCCCACTACGCAAGCGACGATATACTCGAGCAGATAGCAAACTATGAGGGCTATGTTCCTGTAGTAGAGGATGATGCTCTTGTATCAAATACTCCTACTCTCGCCTACGGCATAGTTGTTTACAAGGGCGACAAGTTCTACAACAATGTCACAAAGACAGAGGCTTACGCAATGATGCTCGACAAGATAAACAAGGGCACCTTCACAAGCAGCCTCAACAAGTATGTAAGCGACAACAATCTGAAGATAAATCAGGCTCAGTGGGATGCTCTCCTCTCCTTCTCCTATAATGTAGGCACCGGATGGATGAGTTCAAGCTATGTCAGTACGATTCTCAAAAACACAGTTTACGGTGATATCTCTGTAAGCTCATCATCACCGAAGTCGGCGACTACAGTCTTTAAGACAAACTTCTATAAGAGCGCAAGCTCATCCTCGGATACATACTCCCAGTTAAGCTCAGGTACTGCAGTCTCCGTAATCGGAAAGACTGCTACCACCCTCTCCGGCGGATACAAGGATATGTGGTACAAGATAAGCTATGACGGAAAGACCGGCTATGTCCGCGCAGGCACACTTCAGTTCAGCGGAAACTCCGGTATGACCCACGACCTTGCTTATGTTGATCCTCAGGCATTCTCGCAGAACCTGCTTGACTGGCACAAGGCAAGCAACAGCTGCATCGAGGGACTCTTCTACAGAAGACTCTCTGAGTGCAAGATATTCCTCTACGGAAATTACAGCGAGGGCCTGGGCACCACAAGCTACACAAAGAACACCTATGGATTCAGCTACGATGATGATGATCTCGGAATCCACTGGTAAACCTGAAAATCAACAGATAACCCGATAAACCTCATGAAAGCGGCAGAAAAATAAGCTTCTGCCGCTTTTTCGTTTATCTGCCTGTCTATTCACTTTCAGCTATACCCACTTCCTGTAATGAAAGCCTGACAGCCTTCTGCAAATGTTGACTGCAATATTGGTCTTGCAATTTGGATGAAGCGATAATATAATTTATAAAGCCGGACAGTCCGGGAAAAATTAAGAAATCATCAAGACTGATTTTTACACTCTTTATTTTTTACACAGACTGAGACACAATCGACTGCCCTGCTGCCCAAAGATGGCGGGCCTTCACATTAGCCAACAAGAAAGGATTTTCCTTATGAAAAAGATTTTTGCCTACGGCAACAGAGATGAATACATAAATTACGCAAATGCTGTTGAGGGAGTTGGCGGCGAGATAGTCATGTCTACCGACATCAGTGACAGCGCAGACTGTGACGCTCTTCTGCTCCTCGGCGGAGGCGACATAAATCCGAAGGTTTACGGCTGCGAGAACACAGCAAGTGTCGGCATAAACGATACAAGAGACGAAGATGAGCTTGCTCTGATAAAAAACTTCTATGAAGCCGGAAAGCCGATATTCGGCATCTGCAGAGGCCATCAGATAGTTGCTGTCTATTTCGGCTCAAAGATGATACAGCACATTGACAATGCCGAAAGACACACAAGAACCAAGGAAAACAAAGATAATGTCCACATGATAAAGGCGGTGGAAGGCTCATTCCTTTATAACATCTACGGCAGTGAATTTCCTGTAAACTCCTCCCATCATCAGGGAGTGGAGTCGGTTCCTGAGGGATTCACGGCAGCGGCATGGTCCGATGACGGCATACTTGACGGCATGCAGAATGATGAACACAGAATATATACGACACAGTTTCATCCTGAGAGGATGTGCTTTGCGAACCGCCGTGAGGACACTGTGGACGGAAAGGCAATATTCGAGTTTTTCCTGAGCAAAATCTGAGCGGCAGCAATAGCCAGTGACACATTTTTCTTATTCTGTGTCACTGCACAGATGATGAAAAACTTTGAGCAGCTATTCAGTTATCTCTGCCTTAAATCCAAAAATTTCCGGATTTGGCGAAATGTACCTGGCTCCGCATAAAGCAGCTGTCAGCTGTCAGAGTTCTGGCAGGACTAATCACAAATAAATCTGTAATGAAATGGCAAAACCCCGGGTTCACAATCGAATCCGGGGTTTTATGTTGCCGTTGATAAATTTTTCCTGACAGCTGTTATTACCAGATGCCGTCGACTGTTTCGCCTGCGCTTGTCTTTATTGTCGTAAACGTCAAACCATAGGTACAGTCAAAAGGAAAGCCACCGGCATTGGCCGGT